>JADMIO011761688.1_pt1 | contig 95907 bp, 86 predicted proteins | sample 8958161 | NCBI WGS metagenome assembly JADMIO01 (sample SAMN16585339, study PRJNA669376) | soil metagenome | isolation source: Crop rotation soil | place: USA: Cullars Rotation, Alabama | collected 2011
GCCGCGACTTCAAGTCACGTGAATTCCAAGCTTCGGATCCCACTGTGCTGGAAAGTTACGTTATCCATTATAAATACCCAAAATATAGGAGACAGTGCATAAACAAATGAAAGATAAATGTGTTGCACTTTATGAGCAGGCACCCATTTCTGCGATTCACATTGACGGATCACCGGGCTTTTTGCAATATCATCGTCAATACCATCCACATTTGTGTACGTGTGATGAATGATATTGTGCTTCTGTTTCCAGAAAAAGGAGCTTGCGCCAAGACCATTCAATGCAAGAAATCCAATAAAATCATTTAGTTTTTGATTGGGGCTGTAGCTGCCATGGTTAGCATCATGCATTACACTGAATCCAATACATGCAGATGTATATCCAAGTAGTGCTGCCAGGAAAATAGCTGTGATCGCATTTATATTCGCCAGCATTAATAACCCATAGCAGGCAAATGCAGTTCCAACTAAAATGAAGGTTTTAATAAACAATCGCCAGTCACCCGTCTTCTTAATTTTCTTTTCTTCAAAATAAGCGTCCACACTTAATTTCAAACTTTGATAAAAGCGGTTATCGTTGTTATTAAAAGTTATTTTAGCCATATTAAATTGTTGCCAATGAAAAATAAACTCTCATTGTTTTTTAAAAATTAAGGCGTAGAAATCGAAAATAAGTACTGTTAAATTCAAAAATGCGATGGCGGTAAAGGTACGCAAAAATTGTAAAGGAGGATCAATTCATTTTGAAGGGAGCGTGCATTTCAAATGCCGGTATTGTAACGTTAAATGTTTTCCTGCTGTTTATATTCTCCAGTAAATAGGTACCCTGCATTTTTCCAATTTCTGAGCGAAGATTACAACCACTGATATACTGGTAAGATGAGGCTGGTGCAATCACGGGTTGAATACCTACAACACCTTCTCCTTCTACTTCGCGAAAACTTCCGTTACTATCGTAAATATGCCAGTGCCTGCGTAATAATTTTACAGGGAACTGGTTGTTATTCTCAATCGTGATTTTATACGCAAACATAAATTCACTGTTTATTGGATTGCTATATTCGGATTGATAAAAAGTCTCGACACTGATCTTAACACCGCCGGATATTTTGGAATTCATGCTTCAAACATTTTTTTAAATATAATAATAAAATTATTGTTTTATTATAATTTTATAATTCTTAACCGTTTTTTATGTCTTCAATTAAACACTTTTATAAAAACGGTCATATAACTGTGGCCTGGCAACCCGATCTCTGTCAGCACTCGGGTAATTGTTTTAAAGGATTGCCGCGGGTATTTAATCCCAAACGTAAACCGTGGATTGAAATGGAGCAGGCTGATACAGAAACCATCATGAACCAGGTAAAACGCTGCCCCAGCGGGGCTCTCAGCTTCTTTATCAATGAAGATAAAAAAGAAAATCTATAGCTTTTTGGTATTTGTATAACCGTTTTTCAAAAGCCATTGAAGTATCTTTTCTCTATTATCTCCCTGAATAATAATCTCCCTGTCCTTTACCGATCCACCTGTACCGCAAAAGGTTTTTAATTTTTTTCCGAGCAGTTCCAGGTCGGCATCCATCCCTGCAAATCCTTCCACAAGGGTAACAGTTTTGCCTCCACGCTGCTTTGTATCCAGCCTGATTTTAAGTCTTTGCTGAGCCGGAGAAACAGTTTCCTGCTGTTCCTCCTTTTCATACTCCGGTTTAAAACCTGGATCAGTTGAATAAACAATTCCAGAAATAGGAGTTTTATTTTTTGACATAAATAAAAATGTATGATTTATGATGTATGATATTAGTCCAAAAAACGAAACGCTTATCGATTATGATGCTTATATCATACATTTTAGATCAATATATATTTAGAATATAACCGCCTTCAGACTCAGGTCCAGGCTTTTCGCCTGGTGAATGATCGCTCCACTGGAGATATAATCAACACCTGTTGCAGCAAATGATTCAAGATTTTCATAATTAATGCCACCGCTTGCTTCCGCTTCATAACGGCCATCTATAATTTTTAATGCCTGAACTATTTGCTCAGGTGTAAAATTATCAAGCATAATGCGATCAACCTTACCAATCGCCATTACTTTCTCCACATCGCTTATACTTCTTGTTTCCACTTCAATTTTTAATCCGGGTTTATGTTGTTGTGTATAGGCGTATGCTTTGTTGATCGCATTTTCAATACCTCCGCTATAATCAATATGATTATCCTTCAGCATGATCATATCATAGAGACCAAACCTGTGATTAAAACCTCCTCCGATACGCACTGCTTCTTTTTCAAGCAAACGAAAATTGGGCGTTGCCTTCCTGGTATCCAGCAATTTGGTTTTATAATTTTTAAGTTTTGCAACATATTTATTGGTCAATGTAGCAATACCACTCATGCGTTGCATGCAATTCAGCACCAGTCGTTCGCATTGCAGGATGGTATGCACATCCGCATTTACTTCAAAGGCTGTTTCGCCTGCAAGCATCGGAGTTCCATCCTCTTTAAACTTTTTAAAGCTGATATCTTTTTGCATAAAGCTGAAAATGTTTTCCGCTACTGCAACACCTGCTAAAATTCCTTCCTGCTTGATCTTAAGGATTGCTTTTCCTTTTGCATTTTTATCAATACTGCTTAAAGTAGAATGATCTCCATCCCCGATATCTTCTGCCAGGGCATTTTTAATAAGCTGGTTAAGCTGGTCCGTATAATTCATGAAACAAAGCTACATGGAAAAGGACTACTGTATTAAAAAAATAAGCTCCTCAATGGGAGCTTATCTTGATTATTGTTCTTAGTTGTTTTATTATTTTTCAAACCGGATCTCCTGTACCAGTTGTTTATCGCCTTTTTGTTTCATAAAGACGGTTGTTCGATAAGATCCATTGGCAGTCACCAGCGTGCCGATACAATATTGTGATCCTGAATTTTCTCCTTTATGTACTACATCAAAACTTTTAACCTGTGAAGTACTAAAAAAATCCTTCAATATCATTTCACCCTGGCTTTTACTATAGCTATTGGTTTTATCAGGGAGTGTTATTTCTACTGTATTGTCAAAATATTTTGCAATCTGGGCAGAATTACCGGTTTTTAAAGCAGCAATGATTTCATCTATTCCGCTGGTACGAAGCGAACTAAAAGATGATAAAATAAAAAATGCTGTTATAAGAGTAAAAAAATGTTTCATAAAGAAAATTTTTACGGACACTGTTAGTCTAAAAACGTGCCAACGGGTACAAAATTGCCGTTTTTTATGATTATTTTCTTTTAGACAAAGACAATAACCGATAGGTTTAAAAGCAAATATTTAGTTTTACAGCATGAAAAATAAGAAAATAATTTTAATAATAATGGATGGATGGGGACTTGGTAAAATAAAATCAAGCGATGCTATTCAAAATGCCCGTACTCCATTTGTAAGTTCTTTATATTCAAAATATCCTAATACGACGCTTGTTACCTGTGGGGAAGCAGTCGGTTTACCTGAAGGACAAATGGGCAACAGTGAAGTAGGTCATCTTAATCTGGGTGCAGGAAGAATTGTATATCAGGAACTCGAAAGAATAAATGTAGCTATACGAACAAATGAATTCCAGCAAAACAAGACTCTGCTTTCGGCCATCAATTATGCAAAAAGCAATAATAAAACACTTCACCTTATTGGTTTGGTAAGTGATGGAGGTGTTCATTCTCATATCAATCACCTGAAAGCAATTTTAACAACCTGTGCTGCGCATGAACTTAAAAATGTATTGGTGCATGCGTTTACCGATGGACGTGATACAGATCCTAAATCAGGAATTGGTTATATTACTGATCTTCAAAATCACATGAACAATAGTGTAGGAAGTATTGCTACTATAACGGGTCGTTATTATGCAATGGACCGGGATAAGCGATGGGAAAGAGTAAGGATTGCATATGATGCCATGGTATATGGAACTGGCAACAGCACTGCCGATCTAACAACTTCAATGTTGCAATCTTACAATGAAAATGTAACAGATGAATTTATAAAACCATTGATCAATAGCAGGCTTTCCAAAACAACAATTACAGAAGGCGATGCTGTTTTATGTTTTAATTTCAGAACAGACAGGTGCAGGGAAATAACCGAAGTATTAACACAACACGATGTACCGGATCATGGTATGCGCAAACTGGATATTCATTATACAACAATGACCATGTATGACCAGACATTTAAAAATGTACAGGTCGTATTCGAAAATGATGATCTTAAAAATACAATTGGTGAAATTTTATCGAGGCAGGGAAAAACACAATTACGCATAGCCGAAACAGAAAAATACCCGCATGTAAGTTTTTTCTTTAGTGGTGGCAGGGAAAAACCGTTTAACGGGGAAACCAGGATTATGATCCCCTCTCCCAAAGTAGCAACTTATGATCTCAAACCCGAGATGAGTGCTTATGAAGTTACTGATGCTGTTGTATCAGAAATCAGCAATCATCAACCCGATTTTATTTGTCTCAATTTCGCAAATGCAGATATGGTAGGACATACAGGAGTTTGGGAAGCTGTTATCAAAGCTGTTGAAACCGTAGATGCCTGTGTAGAAAAAGTAGTGACCGCCTCTCTTGAAAAAAATTATGCTGTTTTTTTAACCGCCGATCATGGAAATGCAGACTATGAAATAAATGAAAATGGTACACCCAATACAGCACATACATTGAATCCGGTGCCGTTTTTTATCATCGACAAGAACTGGAAAGGAAATATTCAGCCCGGCAAACTTGGTGATATTGCCCTAACCATTTTAAAAATGATGGATATAAATATTCCACAGGAAATGACAGGTAATATTTTAATATAATTTCTATGAAACTTTTAAAGCGTATTTTAATTATTCTCCTGGTAATTTTTGTTTTGATCCAGTTTTATCCCCGGCCAAAGAAAAACCTGTCGGGCTTCACGAGTTCAAGTGATATCAGTATTGTTCATTCTATTCCAAGCACCGTTCAGCAGGTTTTAAAAACAAGCTGCTATGATTGTCATAGTAACAATACCGTATACCCGTGGTATTCTAAAATTCAACCAGTTGCCGCCTGGCTTAATAATCATATAGTAGACGGAAAAAAGGAATTGAATTTTTCGGAGTTTGGCGATTATAGCTTAAGAAGGCAGTATCGTAAGCTCGGGGAAATAAATGCCCAGGTAAAAAAGGATGAAATGCCGCTGGGTTCTTATACGCTTATTCATCGGGATGCCATCTTAAATACTGATCAAAAGCTACTTATAGCTAACTGGACCATGGCTTTACTGGATAGTTTCAGGAAAAATTATCCTGCCGACAGCCTTCAAAGAAAGAAAAATCCGTGACCACAGGTAGCTATTAAACCATTCATCCATTTTCCCTCTGTCAGAATAGGGTCTTTTTTAATCCCACGCAGCATCTGTAACCCAAATTTGTCTATATTTATAAGGTATTAAATCCTTCAATTATGACCGAAGAGCAAATGCTTGCCGGAAGTATTAAAAATAATGCAGCCGCCCAGGAAGCATTGTATAACAGGTTCAGCCCCCGTATGCTGGGAGTTTGCTACCGTTTTGCAAAAAACAGGGAAGATGCAGAGGATATGCTACAGGACGGTTTTATTAAGGTTTTTACCCAACTCCATCAATACAGAAATGAAGGAGCTTTAGAAGGCTGGATAAGGCGGATCATTGTTCATACCTGTATCAATATTTTAAAGAAGAATAAAAAATTTGCCGATAGTGTAGATATCATTCATGCGAATAGTGTTCACATAAAAGAAGACATGATCCCTTCGATCATGCAGGCAAAACAGGTGGTGGAATGTATAAGGCTATTGCCACTGGGATACAGAACTGTATTGAATCTGTATGCTATTGAAGGTTATTCGCACAAGGAAATAGCGAAAATGCTGGAGATAGAGGAAAGCACCAGCAGGAGTCAATACACAAGGGCAAAAGCGATGCTTGAAGATGTTTTGATAAAAAAGAAAATCATACAAAAACCAAAAGCAAGAATATCTTTTGGTGCGGCAATATCGCCACTTTAAAATTAAAACTAAGTACATTTTAGTTTTGTGACTAACACCTATAACTAAAGCTTTTTGTGAAAGATGGAAAAGAAATTTTACACGGATGATTTTGAACAGTTTTTGAAAGAGACGGCAGACGATTTTCGAATGTATCCTTCAAAACGGGTTTGGAATAGCCTATATAATAACCTTCATCCCGGACGAAAGTGGCCTTCTCTCTCCGTTTGCCTTTTATTGGTTTCATCAATTATTTTTATTGGACTGGCGCATAAAAACGAAATTAACGGAACAGGAAATATTGCAAAACAGGATCTGGCAACAGCTTTACCTGCTTCCCGGGAACAGGCTCAATCAATAACTCCTGTTATTGCTTTAAATACAGCTCCTGTTGTTGAACAAAATATACAACAGGAAACTATACCCGCCATTTCACAGGATAAAAGCACGATGGCACCTGTTTCTACAAATTCTTCAATAGCAGTGCAGGGTAGCAGTCATTCAAAGCTTTCTCATGAGAATGAACCATTAGCAAATAATCATCAAATATCTGTTAACAGCCACACATCTTCTTCTTATAGTGATAATGCAGATGTTGACGCACAAACCACTCTGGCCATAAACAATACTGTTGAAAATTCAGTTGTCGGCAAAAATGTACCTGCATTTGAAAAATCAAACATGAGCAATGTTGAGATTACTGATGCAGTTATTGAAAATAACAATGAAGGTCTTAGGGGAGCCGGAGTTCCAGTAGCGAAGAACGATGTAAGCATTGACAAACAAATTAACCAGATTAAAAAACCAAACATACCAATTGCATTGAACAATAAAGTAAATGCAGACAGGGAATGGATAGAAGATTATGCATTCCACAATCAACCGTCCCCTTCTTTAAAATCAAAACTTTTGTATGAGCTTTATGTAACACCTTCTACCGGTTACAGGAGTTTTAATAAAAATGTGAACTATGAATTACCGGCACGCAATTCACTGGCCAGTGCAGCTCCCCAGGTGCCAGGCTCATTAGATCATCATTCGGCATTTAACCTTGAAGCTGGTTATAATTTTATCTATCCTTATACAAAATTGGTTCGCTTTAAGGCCGGCGTACAATTTAACTATACGAATTACATTATCAGGTCTTATGATATAGGACATACTACTGCAACAACCCTGTTGTTAAATGATACTTATTCCGGAGGAATAGAATTGAGTCCACGTTCAAGCCACCTGTCTACTATTCCTAATGGATCTGCAAGGAAATTAAATAATTACAGGTTCCAGGTTTCATTGCCATTTGGAACTGAGATGAAGATTGCGGGCAGGCATAATTTCCAATGGTTTGTTGGCGCGACGCTTCAACCTACTTATGTATTATTTGGAAATGCATACCTGCTTTCATCAGACAGGAAAAACTATGTATTTGATGCAAGCTTCCTGCGCAAATGGAATTTAAATGCAGGGGTAGAAACTTTTGTGAGTTACAGGACAAAAGCTGGTATTACCTTTAATGCAGGTCCCGAATTCAGGTACCAGTTCTTTTCAACATACGATAAGAAATACTCTTATGATGAGAAACTGCACAGTGTAGGTATGAAGATCGGCATGGTAAGAAATTTCTGATTATAATATCTTAACAAATTAGATCGCAACATTAGTATTAATGTTGCGTTTTTGTTTAATTGCTGGCCAAAACCTTCTTTGCGTTGACCCGGTTTCCATTTAATTTTGCCAGATGAAAATCATTCATATCCCGTTTGTAGTCATCCTGTTTTTTGCATCATGTAAGTCACATAATAACGAGAACAATTCAACGGTTATTACAGATACAACCACTCTAAAAAAAGAAAAACCGCTTTTTTTCCCTGTGACAAGTTATATAAAAGGACAGGTTTATGAAATAAAAAATGGTGATCAGAATCCGTTAAAGTTCATTACTATCAATAAAAAAACAGATTCAGCCTGGATCAAAGTTGAAAATCTTGAAAAAGAAGTAGCTGATTTTTTGTGGCCGGAAATTGATAGTGTTAACCTTGTATCCCTTTTTTCTGAAACGAGGTTCTTTGATCAAACACTGGATGCGGTTACCTTTACTTATGATCCGATTAAACCATTGCCTGATACATTTTCTTTGCGTCACTGGGATGTATATGTCGATCCTAATTCTGAAAAGGTAAAACAGGTGTATATTTTAAAAAAGATCCCCGGCAATAAAACAGAACAGTTAAGATGGATAGCTGGTAAAAGTTGTAATATTAAAACCATCGTGGAAAATCCTGATGGGACTCCATCCATTGAAAAAGAGATTACATTAAAATGGAGTTTTTAATTAATGACACAGGAAGAATTTTCAGCAATTGCAGGTACAATTCCCCTTTTACCGGGCGTCTATAAATATTATAATGCCGCAAATGAACTCATTTATGTTGGCAAAGCCAAGCAACTCCGCAAACGAATAAGCAGCTATTTTTCAAAAACATTTACTAATTATAAAACCGCAGAGCTTGTTAACCGCATTAAAAAAATTGAGTTTACGATCGTAAACAGTGAGCAGGATGCATTTCTACTGGAAAATTCATTGATAAAAGAATACCAGCCGCTTTTCAATATTAATCTTAAAGACGATAAATCTTATCCTTTTATAATAGTAAAGAACGAAGCCTTTCCCCGCGTTTTTTTTACACGAAAAAAAGTAAAAGATGGCTCACAATATTTTGGTCCATATACTTCAGTTGCCAAAGTAAGAGATTTACTTGAATTCATTAAACAAAATATCCCTTTACGGACTTGTAAACTGAATCTCACAGAAAATAATATTTCAAAGAAAAAGTTTAAAGTATGCCTGGAGTATCATTTGGGAAACTGCAAGGGTCCTTGTGAAGGTTTACAATCTCCCGAAGATTATGAAGCGGGAATAGAAAGATTAAAGAATCTTTTAAAAGGCAATATGGCCCCTGTAATGCAGGATCTAAAAAAACAGGTGAAACTGCACGCGGAAAAAATGGAATTTGAAAAAGCGGCATTTTACCAGAATAAAATTGAGCAGCTTCAAAATTACCAGGCCAAATCAACAGTTGTAAATACAAAAACAGGCACGGTGGATGTATACAGCATTTTGGAAGAAGGCGATACTGCTTATGTAAATTACCTGGCTGTAGATAATGGAACAATTATCCAGACGAAAACGATCACGCTTGAAAAAAAACTGGAAGAATCCAGGGAAGAAGTGCTTGCTTTTGCTGTTGCCCAGCTGAGGCAAACATTTAACAGTGAAGCAAAGGAAATCATTGTGCCATTTCAAATAGAATATCCCGAAGGAGACGTTACGATTGTTGTTCCAAAGTCAGGGGATAAAAAGAAATTGCTTGAATTGTCAGAGAAAAATGTAAACTTTTTTAAAGAAGAACTTCATTCTAAAAAGTTGTTGAAACTGGAAGACAAGACTGAGTCTGAAAAAACCGCTGTACTGCTTCAATTACAAACAGATCTTCAACTTCCTTTGTTTCCCGATCACATCGAATGTTTTGACAACTCAAATCTTCATGGTACCAATGCAGTGGCAGCGATGGTATGTTTTAAAAATGGGCAGCCCAGTAAAGCTGATTACAGGCATTTTAATATTAAGACCGTAACCGGTATCAACGATTTTGCTTCTATGGCCGAGGTGGTAAAAAGACGATACAAAAGATTGCTGGATGAAAGCAAACCACTTCCCCAACTGATCATTATCGATGGTGGTAAGGGCCAGTTAAGTGCAGCACTGGAAAGTATCAGCGAACTTGGCTTAACAGGAAGAACTACTTTAATTGGTCTTGCAAAAAACCAGGAAGAGCTTTTTTTCGCCGGCGATTCAGCTTCAGTTCAATTGCCCTGGAACAGTGAAAGTCTTAAATTAATAAGGAGAATAAGAGATGAAGTGCATCGTTTTGGCATAAGCTTCCACAGGAATAAAAGAAGCAAGGCTGCTATTCAAAATGAACTGGAGAGTATTCATGGGATCGGCCAACAAACAGCAGATTTGTTATTGAAACAATTCAAATCGGTTAAAAAGATCAGGGAGATTCCTCTTAGCGAATTAGAGCAGGTAATTGGCAAATCAAAAGCTAAGATCGTTTATGAGGCACTTCAAAATAATAGCCAATAAAAAAGGGCCAGGATAAAAATCCAGCCCCGCTTTAAAATCCAATATCCTATGAAAAACCAGTGTAAAAATAGTCAGTCCTTATATTATATACAATACCCTATTTGAGGTATATTAGAATGTATGATGTAAGATTTAAGATGTATGATTTAGAGAACAAATCTTAGAAAAAAAAAAGCCTTTTCGTATGAAAAGGCTTTTTAAAATATTTGAAGTCGAATTAATAACTCCACAGGTCCTGCTCATAGTTAAATATCTTTTCTTTGATATTTTCACCTTCCAGCAGTTGTAAGATTGTATTGTCCTGTAAACCAGGAAAGTTCCTGATATAGAGGTTATATGGGTTATCGATAGAGCTTTTAATAATACGGCCATTGAACATACGGCTTTCAAACAAATCATCCCAGCTCATACGTGCTCCATAATTCTTACCATTGTATACTTCATACTTTGAGAATACCGGTCTCATGTCAGGATAGTAAACCCAAAATAATTCAGTAGGACCAAGATCAACTCCTTGTGATGTAATGATATTTTTTACAGGGGCAATCCCAAGTATTCTCCAGAATAAACGTGAGCTTTCTTTATCAAAGATCACTTCTTCCTTAATCCTGAATTTATAGAATGAATCAAGGTTTATTTCCGGGCGTACTCTTTTGGTTCCGGTGAGGTTGCCAATTGAATCGTATTGAGGAACATCTATTTCCTCTCCCATTACAGCCTTGGATACTTCAGCCTTTGTCATTGGAGTAGTGAAACGATCATCAATACTATTGAAAACCGTTACAGCACTGTCTTGTATTGCCTGTAATATTATTGAAATAAAACGCTGGTTACCGTTATCCTCTTCCGCAGCATAGTTAAATGGCATGTTGATTTTCTCCCTGGTATCTATTTCACGCCAGATTCTGTGGCGGTAAACAGCATCATCAGCACGAAGGTGCTCATAATCCAGTGGAGTTCTTTCTTTCAAAACAGCTTCATCAACTGCAGCATCACGTCTCAAAGATTTTTTTACAGGTCTCACCAAAGTGTCTTCATGTGGTGGTTCAACTGCTGCAACAGTAGCTACTGTATCTGCGCTTGCTGTTGTAGGTTCGATCTTTGTGTTCGTTTTTGTCTTCGTTGTTCTTTTAGTAGACTTACGTGTTGTTGCTTTCTTCTTTTGGGCAAAAGCAGCATCGCTAAATCCACCTATGAGGACTACGAGGAAAAGGATTTTTAAAAACGTTTTTTTCATAGTTGTTTGTTTTTAATATAGGGCGATTGATTTACCATCGATGCCTCTTACACCATCCGGCCCCTGTACTTTCACGTTATCAAACGTAACAACAGAACCAGGTTGGCATCTTGAGAAGAATGATTGAATCGGGGCCAGGCTATTACCGCTGATTGCACTTGTAACAACGTTAGGGAAACCTGCGCCAGAGAAATAAACTGTTGCACTAACCACTTTGAACTGGAGATCGAAGTCGAAGTTTTCCAATTCAGCACGGCAGAATTGTTGGTTTTTGAATTCCACAGAAGGCATCCTTACTTTACCGGTACCTACTTTAAATACCGGATCTGGAATTTTCTTAACGCGGAATTCAAATTTAGAAGGTTTACCGTCAGGTGTAACTGTAATACTAGCCGGACCCACTGCCGTTACACGAACCGTTCTTTTTGATCCTTGTCCTGTAATTGTTCCTCCAGCCATACTTACATTTGTTTTATCCCAACCGGTTGGAGAACCAATTGTAACGGGATTATCAACCCCGATATAAAACACGTTCATTTTATCAAGCATAACCGCAGCTCCACCAGGAGTGCCAACGGTATATTCCACGTCAATTGTTTTTGTCTGCTGTTTTTTATCCTGATCAAGATAAGTAACTGTTACAGTTCTTTTTTGAGAACCACTTCCAGCTGCTACAAATTCTGCAGAACCCTGTCCATCAACTACAGGGACAGATTGTCCTCCAATAGAAATGGTAGTTCCACCTTGAGAGCTATACGAGCCTACACCAGCAGTGATTTTAATTTTTTCTCCTGGCATTACATAATTACTGGATTGTCCAACAAGAACAGAAGCTTTATCCATTCTCAAGGCAACTTCGCCAATTTTATTATGGCAATAAGTTGTAATCAGGTTTTCAGCGTTTTTTACATTATTCTGAAATTTACTTAACAGTGTCAGTGCTGCTTCAGTTGGAGTCATATGAAAATATGCTTCAGTAAATTCTTTCGGCTTTCCGTCTTGTCCGGTGGGTTGTGAAACATCAACAGGAAAGGTGCTTTCAAATTTGGCTTTTATTTCCGGATCAATATTCAACATATTGTTCTTATAATCTTTCAAAAATTTTTCTAACTCAGGTCCTTTATTTGAACCACCTGGACCATTGCCAAATAATCGAGTAGCTGCCTCAAGATCATCTATTTTATACTCTTCCTTGGTTACACCATCAACGGTAACCATTTTGGATCCAGCCTCCTTTTTTAATTTAGACTTTAAGCTATCGATATAGGTATTAAGATCGTCTGAATACTTTTTTGCTTTATCAGCCTTAGGAGCCCACTCTGCTGCTTTTTCATGAGAAGTAGGATCCTTTAATTTCTCAGCTAAGGACTTATAAAGTGTATTATTTGCCGTACTGATGTTTGTATTAGAAGTCACAAGACTTTGATTTACTACAGTAAAGGCATGTAAAATTTCAGATGATACGTTCAATGCAAGTAGTGCTGTTAACACCAGGTACATCAGGTTGATCATCTTTTGCCGGGGCTCTTTAGGTAAAGCCATAACGAATAGATATTATAATGTTTTATGAATATTGTTTTTTTGGATAACCATCTCATCTTAACTTATCTGCCCTGCATTGCACTCAGCATATTACCATATACTGAATTCAGTTTGCTAAGGTTGGTTGCAAGTGCACCAATTTGCTCTTTAGCTTTGTTAGCATCATCAACACTGCTCATCATAGCCTGGCTTGCTTCTGCCATTTTACCATAGAAACCATTCAATGCTTTCAGGTGATTGTTGCTTTCTTTTAATTCCAGTTCATAAATGGTATTCAATGAACCAAGATTTTTTGTAAGAACCTGAACCTGCTCGTGGAATCCTTTTGCACTTTCAGATGCATTGTTGAAAGAAGCCATTGTATTTGCACTGTTTGTAAATGCGGTTGCCATTGTACCAATTGCAGCAGTAGCAGCTTTTGTTTTCTCACTGAAATCGCTTGTGTTTTTTACTACATTGCTTACATCTGTGATTCCGGATACTGAAGTTCCAAGCTTTTGAAATCCTTCTCCTAATCTTTTCAGGTTAGCAGGAGTAATGTCAGCTTCCTGGAGCATTTTATCCATGGTTTTCAAAGCAGGATTTTCTGCCTGAACAGCCTTCGCACCGTGTGCCTCAAATTCTTCTTTTACCGGTGGATAAATCAAATACAGAATACCATAAAGAAGGAAGATCAATGCCTCAGTATAAAGACCGATCTTCAGCCAAAGATCTGCAATTGGTGTGTGTAGGATTTTCTGTAACGCACCAAAGATAACCGCAGCAGCGGCAATAGAAACTGCAACATCCATCCATTTACTAACGTTAGAAGGAATTTTAACTGACATGTTTTTTAAAATTTTAGGTTTTAAGTGGGATTGTTTGTTTGAATTTGAAAGATAAAAATATTTTAGAATAACAACCCGTTCTTAATAATGTTTTAAGAACGGGTCATCATTACAATAATTAAACTTTAGAAATTTGCTATATTATTTTCTTTTAGCTGCGGGTGGTAAATCGATTACACAACGGAACCCGATATAAGATTTAGCTGTGTCCTGATATTCATAGTTACGGGTGCTAACCTGAAGCATGTGTCCTACATCTTTCCAGCTACCACCGCGTACAACTTTACGCTTCATACGTGGAGGATCAGAATCTTTTGCATTCCAGCGTATATCAGGATTCATATCATGCTGGAAACTATAACCTGCTTCAGAATATAAAGAAGAAGTCCATTCAGCAACATTACCTGCCATATTATATAAACCGAAATCATTTGGCCAATAAGCATCAGCTCTTACAGTATAAAAACCACCATCTTCAGGATAATTTCCGCGGCCAGGTTTGAAGTTAGCCAGTAAGCAGCCTTTTTTGTTCCTCAAATATGGGCCACCCCATGGATAAGGAGACTGTGAACGACCACCTCTTGCAGCATATTCCCATTGTGCCTCATTTGGCAGCCTGAAGTCAGATTCAGGAGTTCTTTTCTTTGATTCCAGGAATGCAGTAAGATAATGAGTGCGCCATTCGCAAAAAGCAGTAGCCTGTTTCCAATTCACCCCTAGAACAGGATAGTTTCCATAAGCAGGGTGATTGTAGTATTTTTTAGCCATTGGCTCATTGTAAGAATAAGAAAAATCTCTGATCCAGCAAAGAGAATCCGGGTATACAGGAATCTTTTGCTTTACAATAAACGCAGAACGAGGTATGGTAACATCCCTGTTTTGAGCAGCTGCTTTGTAATCGAATATTTCAGACTGGTATACAATTTTAGTTGCATCCAGTTCTTTTTTACCAAATATGCGGTTATCAGGAGTTACTATGATTGCGTCGATTTTTTCTATTGTTGCTTTATCACCCCATTTAATCGTGCTGGCTTTTTTCCAGTCAACATATTCATTTCCATCAGCACCTTGTTTTACATAACCCATCAATTTTGCGGCTATAGAATCTCTAACCCAGTTCGTAAACTGGCGATATTCATTGTTGGTGATTTCTGTAGCATCCATCCAAAATCCGCTGATTGAAACCTGTTTGTTACGTGCAGTATAGGCCCAGTTAACATCCTCATCACTTGGCCCCATATGGAAAGTTCCTGGTGGGATATATACCATTCCGGGAGGTCTTGTCAGGTTCCACCTTGCTCCTGGAGCAACTCCGTGGAGCTGACCATCGTTAGGCAGGGACTTGCCTTTGCTTTTTGAACTTTTACAGCTGCTAAAAGCAGTTGCGATAGCAATTACGGCTATCAAGTAGAAAAACCGATTGTTCATTTTATTATACTTTGAGGGTAATGGGCAAATGTAACAATTATTTTGATTCATTATCATTTTGGATTTTTATTCCCATAAAATTTTTTACACAAAATTTTACGCCCGATTCTCTTAAACGACTAAATTATCTAAATATTGTGAACTTCAATATTATTTGCCATTAATTTTTAGTTGTTCTTTAAACCTGCTGATATCCGCTACAGGAGCGGAACAACTGTAATTTTTACAAAGAAAAATCAATGGGTCCAAGCCATATATTTTATTTTTTAATAATGGCAAATCAACCTCTGCTTCTGAACTTTGTAATACCCTTCCCGGAAGGAAAATTTTAAGTACCTCTTTGATCATATTTTGCACGTTTTTCCCTGTAATGGCAATCTCATTGGTACCCATGCATTGTTTTACAACAAGTTGAACCCAGACAGCAAACGACCCGGGATATTTCGTTAGTATATCAAGTAGAGTAATTAACATCTTGTTTGCAATTGACCACCAGCTGGCTTCATTAAATACAACCGATAAGTATAACAGGTTTTCAGCCATAATGCTGTTCCCTGAAGGAGTTGCCCCATCATAAATCTCAATCTTCTTCACTATTACATCCGGCTGATTTTTGTGCGTATAAAAGAAAAAACCTGATGCATCATCCCTGAAATTCTCTATAACATATTCTGTGATCTTTTTTGCTTTTAGCAAATAATCCTGGTTTCCCGTAATTTCCTGAAGTAAGATGCAGGATTGAATCAAATAAGCATAATCATCAAGGAAAGCCGCATGATTTGCTTTATTGTTTTTATAACTGTGAAAAACAATATCCCCGTTTTTACTAAACTTTTCAATTAAGAAATTAAACAAGGTTACAGCCTGCTTCTTATATTCTTCATTACTCAATGCCGCAGCTGCTTTACAAAATGCCGACAGCAATAATGCATTCCAGCTTAATAATATTTTGTCGTCTGTAAGAGGTTTTATTCTTTTATTTCTCTGTTCAAGTAATTTTTTCTCAGAATGAAACAAGACTTGTTCTAGTTGTGGAACAGTAATATTATAGCGTTGCGAAAGTTCTTCTTTACTGGTGACCACATTCAAAATATTGCTGTGTTCCCAATTGCCTGTTTCCGTTATTCCATAGTATTCACAAAATATTTCAGAATGGTTTTCTAAAATAAGGTCGATTTCATTCTTTTCCCAAACGTAAAACTTACCTTCTACCCCTTCACTATCGGCATCCAGTGCTGCATAAAAACCTCCACCGGTATGCTGCATTTCCTTAATGAAAAACCCGAGTGTTTTTTCAATTGCATTTTTATAAAATTCTTCTCCGGTCAGCTGGTATGCATCGCAAAGTACATTTACAAGCAATGCATTATCATACAGCATTTTTTCAAAATGAGGAACAAGCCATTCTTCATCGGTACTATACCTTGCCATTCCACCTGCCAAATGATCATAAATACCGCCGTTCAGCATTTTTTTTAAAGAAAACCCTGCATGATGCAATGCAGTTTTATCTTTAAAATAATAAGCGTATATGAGCAAATACTGGATGATAAATGTTTGGGGGAATTTAGGAGCATTGCCAAATCCTCCATGAGTGGTATCTGCGGATTTTAAAATATTTTCAGCAATCAGCCTGCATTGCTCTTCTGTAAATTCTAAAGCATTACCCTGTTCATTTGCAGGCTGGTCTTTAGATACAAAGCGATTGGAAGAATTAATATGCTCCAGCAGATTATCAGCCTGTTGTTCTATTTCCGCTCTTTTTTTTTGCCAAGCATCAGAGATAAAAATTAAAATATCTTTCCATGAAGGCCGGTTAAATGCTTTTTGAGGCGGAAAATAAGTACCACCATAAAATGGTTTTGCAGCTGTTGTAAGAAAAACATTTAGCGGCCATCCCCCATTTCCTGCAATGGCCTGTACCGCATCCATATAAATGTGGTCAAGATCGGGCCGCTCTTCCCGGTCGATCTTTATATTGATGAAGTGTTCATTCATGTATGCAGCCACCTCTTCATTTTCAAAACTTTCCTTTTCCATAACATGGCACCAGTGACAGGCTGCATATCCAATACTTACCAGTATAGGTTTATCCAATTGCTTTGCTTTGGTGAGTGCTGCATCATTCCAGGCATGCCATTGCACGGGGTTATGTGCATGTTGCAAAAGATACGGACTTGTTTCGTTGATCAGTTCATTTGTATAAGCAAATTCCATCTTATAAAATTAGACAAATGAATGTGTAATTTTTACAAGTACAGTTTATATAAAAGAAATAAAACAGGATTATTTTTTCCCGGATTCCAGGATAAATTTTTCCAGTGCGCTAATCATGCTTGGCGCCTGGGGCATGGGCGCTTTGATATCGAGTATGAGACCTGCATCTTCTGCAGCTTTAAAAGTGTTGGCTCCAAATGCCCCGATTCTGGTTCCGTTTTGTTTAAAATGAGGAAAGTTTTCCATCAGGCTTTTCACTCCACCTGGTGTAAAAAAACAGATCACATCGTAATTCCTTGCAATCACATCTTTTACATCATTACTAACGATCTTATAAAGCACCGGGGTAGCGTACTCGCAGTTATGGCTTTTTAGCCAGTTTGTAATTTCGCTGTCGAAGGATTCTGAACAGGGATATAAAAATTTCTCGTTGTCTTTATGCTTATTGATTACATCAAAAAGACTTTTGTTTACACCATCTGCACCATAAAATACTTTTCTCTTACGGTATAAAATAAATTTCTGAAGATATAAGGCAACAGATTCGGTGATGCAGAAATATTTTGTGTCTTGTGAAACCGTAACTTTTAATTCATCACAGGTACGGAAGAAATGATCAATCGCATTACGACTGGTAAAAATGACTGCACTATAAGCTGCAATATCAATTTTTTGTTTACGAAAATCTTTAGAAGGAATACCTTCTACCACTATAAAAGGATGGAAATCAAGGCTCAAATCATATTTTTTAGCCAAATCAAAGTACGGGGATTTCACACCTTCCGGCCTTGGCTGGGTAATAAGTACTTTTTTAACCGATTTACTGGCAGGCTTCTTTACATCGTTTTTTAGCATACTTACATATCCAATGAAAGTGCAAAATTATAGATTTTTACTGAGAATAATCAAAGCGAATTCATAAATCAATAAAAGTGGTAATAACTCAACTCCTATGATATAAAGCAGGAAATGAAAACCACTTACTTTCAGTCTTGTTTGCAGCAGTCCATAAGACCTGAAAAAACGCATGATAAACATTAAGACGATCATTACATACGATACAATAATGGTTAAATCTACCAGTCGTGACATCGAAAATGCAATAATAACTACAATGGGTACAAGACAAATAGCAAGAATCTTATTGATTAGAAAAACAATAAAAATATATGTTTCTGCTTCTTCTTTATAACCAGTAAGCCAGCCGGCAAATTTCAAGGTAATGAACTTCATCATGTAAATGAAAGAAAGACTTACAATACAAACAAGCAATACATTCCAGTTATTATAAGCTGTTATTCCGAAATAATTCAAGAGAAGATAAATGTATACACCCCCTATCAACGAAAAGAAAAGGTTAAAAAACATAGAGGGAAGCTTGGCCTGCAATAGCTGGTCGGTTAACTGTCCCTGACGCAAAGATGTATTGAAAAATACACGGGCAAGATTGCTGAAATACCTTGGCCATACAACTTTTAATACTCCAAGGAAAAGTAATATTGCTGCAAGCATATAAAAAACAAGATCCCTCGAAACAGGTTTTCTGTGGCTTTGGACAAGTGAAACAGGAGCTGCATTGCTGTTTAAAAAAATATTTTCTTTAAGGATTTCATTTAATCCATACTGTTTTTGTTGCAGCGGAATTGCATTGCCCTTTTTTGAGAAACTGTATATACTATTTAAGGAATCTTTTTTTAAGCTGTCTGAAAGGTTATGATTTGCAAGACTATCTTTCGTTAATAATGAATCCAATTGTTGTGCATCTACACATGGCAGTAATGAAAGAACGCAGCAACAAAGGATAAACATTTTTTTTAACATCCGTGGTATTTTCTACTGTACAATAACTATTAAGCAATGATCAAAAATAATTGACATACCCGAAATGAATTTTGGAAGATTCTCTCAGGCTGAATTTAACATCATCTCTTTTACCAACTGCATAACTTATATTGATCAATCCAAGTTTTGCTTCATATACAAGGCCAAGGCCAGCCCCGATAAAACGATTGTTTACATTTATAAGCTGGTACTTATTTTTTGTAATACCATAATCAGCAAAAACAAATATATAAGAATTCAATGCAAAGAGATACCGGTATTCTGCAGTTGCAACGCCGTACCTGGTTGCATAAATACTTTCCTCATCAAAACCTCTCAGTAATTTATAGCCGCCAATCTGAAAAAGTTCGTTGCGAAAAATACTAGGACTCGTATAAATTCCTGTATTAACAGCCGTTTTAAAAACCGAGGCTTTACCCAGAGGGAAATAATGTGCACCGGAAAGTTTTATTCTCAACTGGTAGCTTTTAGGTTTAATAGAATCATATAAAGATGCATAATTAAAGTCCGGATCTTTTATATCAACTATATCGGTATTCTTTTTAACTTTTTTTATCCCAACTGTTGTAGCAATATCTATTTCATTTCCTGATCTTGGGTTATAACGGTAATTGGTTTTTATCCATTGATAGCTCAATCCAACATTTACTGAACTTACATCAATATTGGGAGGTAATTTCTTCTGTGCGATCACCTGGATGGTATCGATACCACCGGATAATAACGTAGTATTCTGCCACTGAATGAATATCTTACCGGTTTTATAAGCCGACAATAAATACTGTACACCAAATTGTGCATTCACCTGTAAAAAGCTCGAGTCTTTTTTAAAGAGATCAAATAAAAAATCAAATCCAAAAGCAGAATTAAAAATATAAGGCTGTGTAAATCCTAAGTTCAGTCTTGGTGATTTTGGTTGTAATTGCTGCCATTTTAATAAAATATTCTCCCCACCACTTAACACATTTTTCAGATCAAGGTTAACGTCGCCGGTAAGCTGCAGTTTACCGGTATTATTTCCAGCAGGTAAAAACCCGATAAGGAAATTAACCTGGCTGCTGCGCTTTGGCTGTACATATAAGTTCAGTACTGCACCCGATCCAAGCATAGTGAGATCAGATGGCTGCATTGTTTTTAAATAAGGCAATTCAAGGATTCGTTTATCTACCTCTGTAAGTTTTTCTTTATTGAATATACTTCCATTAGTAATATATAAATATCGCTGAAGAAATATTTTGCTGAGCTTTGCTTTACCAATAATTCTTATACTGTCTATATGATAAAGCATTCCTTTATCGGCTTTTAATATTGCACTTATTTTATCATTGTTAACCTGTACGCTATCAAGGTAAACAGAAGCAAATGGATAGCCCTGGTTCTCATAGCAATTTAATATGCGCTGCTGCAATAATTGTAACTGTTGAAAATTAATTGGCTTATCAAAAAAGTTTTTATCCCTGAACCTGCTTTCATCCAATATTTTTTTTTCAATTCCTGAGGTACCAAGCTGTACCCAACTGTATTTTATACCGAGATAAAGATTTACATATGTAATGTTGGATTCCGTCCAGAAACTATCAACAGATGCGACGGGATAACCTTTGGATGCAAGCAATCCCGGTAAATTATTTATATATTCCATCACAGCGACTTCACTGTTAAAAGCCGACTGAAGTTTTAAATCCTGCGGCTTAAAGGAACTATCTTTGTCAATAAAAATGATGCTGAGTAACTGATTGTTTTTAGTTGTTTCCTGTGCATTCGAAGAAAAGAAGCAACAGCTGCAAATAAATATTGCAAAACATTTCTTTAAATAATGCAACCAGGCAATTTTCATGCAGTTAAGGGGTCAGTTATTCTAAAACGTAAATTTACATCTTTGGCCGGCATTTATATTCATATTCCATTTTGTAAGCAGGCATGCACCTATTGTAATTTTCATTTCTCTACCATTCTTACACAAAAAACAGAGTTCGTTGAATCCATTATTAAAGAAGTACATCTTATAGAAAATTTTACCGATACCGGCGAGATGATTGATACTATTTACCTCGGTGGCGGCACACCGAGCTTATTAACCAATACGGAACTATTACAATTACTGGATTCGTTGTATAAAAAATTTAATATCAGCAGCAATACAGAAATCACCCTGGAAGCAAATCCTGATGACATCAATAAAACCATATTAAAACAATGGATAGCTGCCGGGGTTAACAGGTTGAGCCTGGGTGTTCAGTCATTTAATGAAGAAGAATTAAAATGGATGAACCGTGCACACAATGCTGAAGAATCACTTAAAAGCATACACGAAATACAGGATGCCGGTATAAGTAATTTTTCAGTTGACCTGATATTTGGCTCGCCGCTTTTAACCAATGCTGGACTGGAAAAAAACCTGCAGATCATATTTGAAAAGAACATTCCCCACGTTTCCTGTTATGCACTTACCGTAGAACCCAGAACAATATTGAATAAGCTGATTGAGCAAAAAAAATCTTTGCCGGTGAATAACGAAAAACAAGCAGAACAATTCCTGTTATTGATGAAGGCAATGAAAGAAAACAATTATGAGCATTATGAAATAAGTAATTTTTCAAAGCCAGGCATGCGTAGCAGGCATAATAGCAGTTACTGGCAGGGAAAACCTTATTACGGTCTTGGCCCTTCTGCACATTCTTTTGACGGGGTGAATAAACGGCGATGGAATATTGCCAATAATGCATTGTATATCCAATCTATAAAACAAAACAAAATTCCTTTCGAAGAAGAAGTATTAACTGAAACACAAAAACTAAATGAATATATCATGACTTCGTTAAGAACTATGGAAGGAACAGATATTTCGTTTGTTGGTTTGCGGTTTGGTATCGATAAAGCGGAAAGATTAAAACAGCTGGCTTTAAAATATGTTGACAGCAATAAATTAGTAATTAAAGAGGAAAAGATTATTCTGAATGATGAGGGAAAATTATTTGCAGATGGAATTGCTGCTGACCTGTTCTTTTAATGATGTAAATGTGCCGGATACTGATACTTGATACCCGATTATTTCATCAAGGATCCAGTATCTAATAATATCCAACATCCGCATTTCATATCAATGATGATTCTATCTGGCTAAACTCTGCCTGTGCCTGGTTATTTTCCCAGAGGATTTTATAAATGGCTTCCGCGATAGGCATAGCTGCTTTTATATTCCGGTTGATAATATGCATGCATTTGCTGGCATTGTATCCTTCCGCCACCATACTCATTTCTAATTGTGCTGCTTTTACGGAATAACCTTTACCGATCATATTGCCAAAAGTACGGTTGCGGCTAAACAACGAATAACAGGTAACCAGCAGATCGCCGAGGTAAACAGAAGCTGCATAATTATTATGCGATTGTGAGGAAGCATTTTTGTGTTCTATATAACCTACTTCTGCATTGATGATGCCGGCTTTGCGAAGAAAGCCTGCCATTTCATCTGCACTGTTTGCAATGAGTACACTTAAGAAATTATCCCCGTAATCCAATCCATGTGCAATGCCTGCTCCTACTGCATAAATATTTTTTAATACGGCTGCATACTGAACACCGTATATATCTTTATTCTGAACCGTGTTTAAATACGCCGTTTTAAAATACGCGGCAATATCATGAGTAGCATTTTCGTCAACACCTGTAAATGTGAGATAAGATAATTTTTCTGCAGCAATTTCTTCAGCATGACAAGGCCCCAATACTGCAAAATAATTGTCTAATGATACATTGAACTGATCCCTGAGATAATCGTTCAGTAAAAGATTTTGTTCGGGCAGAATTCCTTTAATTGCCGAAATAATTTTTTTCCCTTTAAAAATATTCTTATCCATTGCCGATAAAACATCTGCTGCGTAGGCAGATGGGATGGCAATCACAATGGTATCCGAATTCTTAATTACTTCTTCTGCATTTGAAGTAAGATTCAATTTGCTGATATCAAAACGTGCTGAAGTAAGGTATTGAGGATTGTGATGACGGGTTTTAAAATGTTTGATAGCTTCTTCGCTTCGGTTCCACCAATGAATTGTTTGTCCATTATCGGTTAAGATTTTTGCCAGTGCGGTACCCCAGCTGCCGCTTCCGAGTATTCCAAAATTCATCGTTATAGTTTTAAATAGTTCCAGAAGTTCCAAAGGTTCCAAAAGTTTATTTACCCCTGGAACCTTTGGCACCTATGAAACCTATTGAACTTTTATAATCCCAGCTTTTCAACCGCCAGTTGTGCTGCAATTTGACTGGCATCTTTTTTATTATATCCCTTCGCCTGCGAAACGATCTCACCGTCTACCGTAGCTGCAATTGTAAACAGCCTGCGGCCATTTTCAAACTTTTCATCCAGCGTCGCAAATTCGAGGGCCTTGCCATTTTTATTGGCCCATCCGTATAGTTTATTTTTGATATTAATTTCAACTGTTTCCAGGTCGTCGGTGAATAGATGAGGAAAAATGATATATTCTTCTACCCATTGATTGGTTTTTTTATAACCCTTATCAAGGTAAACTGCACCAATCAATGCTTCAAGCGTATTTCCAAATATCTGGGATATCTTAAGCGCATTGTCAAACTTGTTATAAAAAGTGATTTTCTTAAGCCCCATTTTTAATGCAATCTCGTTGAGTTTCTGGCGGTTCACCATTTTGCTGCGCATTTCTGTAAGAAAGCCTTCTCCTTTATATGGATATTTCTTAAAAAGATAATGGGCAATAATGGAACTCAATACGGCATCACCCAAAAATTCAAGACGCTCATTATTTTCATCGGCACCTTCACGAACAGAGCGGTGGCTCAGTGCTGTCTTATATAAAGTAACATCCCCGGGGGTAAATCCCAGTACATTATTGAGTTGTTTTTTAAACTCTTTTTTCTTTTTATCGTTTTGAAAAAAATCTAGTAGAAACTGCAAAATGAAATTGGATGTTTAATCGAAATTAATGTTATTAACGGAAAAAAGGAAACAATATTCGAAGTGAATCAGTGAATTGATGAATAAGTGAATGGTGATTAGTCAATAGTAAGATTATAGCTTAAAGAACTTTCTAAACTACTAAACCTCTAAACTTTTAATGGAGACGTTATGAAAAACAGTAATAACTATTACCCTTTATATTTTTTTACAATCACACTCGCATTGTGGCCACCGAAGCCGAAAGTATTGCTCAGTGCTGCATTGACCACTCTTTTCTGTGCTTTATTGAATGTAAAATTAAGTTTTGGATCAAGTTCAGGATCATCGGTAAAATGATTGATCGTAGGGGGTACTATATCTTTTGTAACAGCCATAATGCATGCCAGTGCTTCCAAAGCACCTGCGGCACCCAGGCAATGGCCGGTCATACTTTTAGTAGAACTGATATTCAATTTATATGCATGTTCACCAAAGACACTGAGGATTGCTTTAGTTTCTGCAATATCACCCAGAGGAGTAGATGTTCCATGCACATTTATATAATCAATGTCCTCCGCCTTCATTCCCGCATCTTTCAATGTAACAGACATTACATTTTTTGCACCCAGCCCTTCTGGATGCGGAGCTGTAATATGATAAGCATCTGCAGTGGCGCCGCCACCGGCCACTTCACAATAAATTTTTGCGCCGCGTGCCAGGGCATGTTCAAGACTTTCAAGAACAAGTACACCCGATCCTTCACCCATTACAAAACCATCCCTGTCTTTATCAAATGGACGACTTGCAGTTTGAGGAGAATCATTTCTTTCACTCAATGCTTTCATAGCATTAAAACCGCCCACGCCGGAAGCGTTAATAACAGCTTCACTTCCTCCTGTAATAATGATATCTGCTTTATTTAAACGAATTGCATCAAATGCATCAATGATTGCATTTGTAGAAGAAGCACATGCACTCACTACCGCATAATTTGGTCCGCGAAAACCATGACGCATAGAGATTTGCCCTGCTGCAATATCCAATATCATTTTGGGAATGAAGAAGGGATTGAAACGGGGCGTTCCATCACCTAAAGCAAAATTGATAACTTCCTCCTGGAAAGTGATCAATCCTCCAATACCGCTGGCGAAAATAACACCTACCCTGTCAGGATTTACATTTCCTTTTGTAATACCGGCATCTTTTACTGCTTCATCGCTTGCAATTAAAGCAAACTGGCAATAACGATCCATTTTACGGGCTTCCTTCTTATCGAGGTAATTGGTGGGTTCAAAATCTTTAACCTCACAGGCAAACCGGGTTTTAAATTTCGTAACGTCGAATTGTTTGATATAATCGCACCCGCTTACGCCATTTTCCAAACCATTCCAGTATTCTGCAACGGTTTTACCTAATGGGGTAAGGGCACCCAACCCGGTAACTACTACTCTCTTTAAATCCATACAATTTGCCTGTGATAATTAAAAAGATAATTACTTGGCGTTTTCTTCCAAGTAAGATACAGCCTGGCCTACAGTGGTAATGGTTTCGGCCTGCTCATCCGGAATAGAAATATTAAATTCTTTTTCAAATTCCATGATTAATTCAACGGTGTCCAAGCTATCGGCACCTAAATCATTTGTGAAGGAAGCCTCTGGTGTAACCTCTGCTTCATCAACACCTAATTTGTCAACAATGATTTTCTTAACTCTTGTTGCAATGTCTGACATGGTAGTAAAATTTAGTTAATACAGCTGCAAAAATATACTTTTTGATCTAATTACAAAGAAATAGTAGGTGAGCATAAATAATATAATAAATTGATACTGTTGGGCTGACTTATTAAATTTTTGATCGCTGTCAATTTCAAATTGAAAATTAATGTATATTGTAAGTGCTTTTTATCCTCTTACAGTCACGTAAATGCAATTCAAATGGGTTTAAAACAGATTGATCATGGCACTCCTCAATATAAACAGATGGTAAAACTGAGGTACCAGATCCTGCGACAACCTCTTGGTCTTAATTTTACCGAAGAAGAACTGGAAAATGAAAAAAATGATATCCTTATCGCAGCATTTGATGATGATGAGATGCTGGGTTGCTGCATGCTTTGCCCGGTTAATGATACAACGCTTCGTGTAAGACAAATGGCTGTTAATAATAACCTGCAGGGTAAGGGAATTGGCGCATCCATTATGTCATTTGCCGAAAATCTTGCCCGTGATAAAGGTTACCATAAACTGGTGATGCACGCCCGTAATACTGCTATAGGCTTTTATGAAAAATTCGGGTACAGGGTTGTGGGTGATGAATTTATTGAAGTGAAAGTGCCACATCATGTGATGGAAAAGGCGATTTGAGGGATAGTTCAAAGATTGGTAGGTAAAAAGTTATAGAATTCATGATCTTCATCAACCTGTCAACAATATCAACATTCAACATCTAAGCTTTCGGAATCTTTGCCGCAATAATCTTTCTTGCTTCATGCACATCATCTCCATCAAAAGCATCTTTTGGAATAATAAAAAATGAGCGGCTATTGAAATATAAATGAAAAAAATGCGGGCTTTCCATCCAGGTACTAAACTCACGCCATTCCCAGCTCCGGCTTCCTTTTGTATTTTCAATTTCAAAATTAGACGAGGTGAGGGTTGCCTTCAGGCGATCTTTAAAAACAAGTGCTCTTTTATAAACGATCCTCGGTAATAAAAACCAGAAAAGTATCATTAATACAAACCACAGAAAAGAACTTAACAAAAATGCAAGCGGAGATATTACTTTGAAAAAGAACAATGCCGCAGATAAAATAGCATATACATTTACCAGTATCATCATGACTTTAATTTCCCTCCTGCTGATGAAGTGATACCGAAGCGCCTGGATGACCTTTGGTTTATGATAAGTAAAAAATGCGGAAGTCAAACGAATTGAAAATTAAATGATGAATTAAGAATTATGCTGCAAATGTAGCATGTATTAATTTTTAATTTCTTAATTCTTAATTTTTTAATAGGCATTCAGAATTCATATCAGCTTATCGTTTTCCTTATGCCTCGTTGCATCACGAATAGATTTCTTTTCAAAGTTTTTGTGAAGTGCTTCTGTAAGATTTACATTTGTTTGATTGGCAAGGCAAATTAAAACCCAAAGTACATCTGCCATTTCATCTGCAATATCTTTTCCTTTATCAGATTCTTTAAATGACTGTTCACCGTAAGTTCTTACCATGAGCCTGCTGAGTTCTCCTACTTCTTCCATTAATATTCCAAGATTGGTGAGCTCGGAAAAATATTTTACGCCGGTTGTTTGGATCCAGTTGTCAATGTTAGTTTGAGCTTGCTGTATTGTCATACTTGATTTTTTTAAACACGAATTTTTAGACACGAATTTCACGAATTAAAATACAACACGTTTTGATGTAAAAGAATTCTGACCAAAGTTGGCAATTATTCCAAGTTCAAGATTCGATGCTTTTAAATAATTTATTGTCTGCTTCACAAACCCGGTCACTATTGAAGATGTCGATTTTACTTCCAGGATAATTGAATCATACACAATAAAATCAGCCCTGTATGAATGTGGCAGAATAAATCCTTTATAACAAATATCAAATTTTATTTCCCGATAATATGGGATCGCATTTCTGGAAAATTCAAATTCAAGCGCATCCTTGTAAACAATTTCTCTGAAACCTCTACCTAATGTTGAATGCACTTCCATACACAAGCCAATAATTTTATATGATTCATCTTTGAATAAAATTTCTGACATTTTACAAAGTTTGACTTATAAAACTCTGCATTAATTCGTGAAATTCGTGTCTAAAAATTCGTGTTTTTCCTCATATTTTCCTGGTATTATTCTTTATTCTTGCTGTCAATTAAAACCGTAACGGGCCCATCATTCAACAACTCCACTTTCATATCCGCTCCAAATTCCCCGGTGTAAATATTTTTTCCGAGATCTTTTTCCAGTTGCTTTATTAATAATTCATATAATGGAATCGCAATTTCCGGCCGGGCAGCATTAATATAACTGGGACGGTTACCCTTTTTTGTAAGTGCGTGCAAAGTAAACTGGCTTATTAATAAAATATTCCCACCGGTTTCTTTTACAGATACATTTGGAATATTATTTTCATCATCAAAAATTCTCAGGTTAATAATTTTATTACTTAACCATTCAATATCATTTATATCATCTGCATTTTCAATTCCAACGAACACTAACAAACCATTTCCAATTGCAGATTTTATTTTTTTATCAATTGCTACAGAAGCTTTTGTTACTCTTTGAATAACGACTCTCATTTTAACCCGATTTTAAAATAAAGATAGGTTGAAGAGCAATGAAAAAAGAGTACCTTACTCTATTATTACTACGATAAATTTCTACTCAAAAAAAATTTATTCTTTCCACAAAAAGTGCAAAACCCCTGAAATGCAATAGGAGTTTGACTTGAGAAAATATTCACATATTTTGTCCACATTTTGGGGATATAAACACAGCTGAAATTCCTGTAGTCGGGATATTTTCGCTCTCCCGCTAGATCTTAAACCTAGACCTTACTAACTTAAATAACTAATAAACTATGGCAAATAAAAAGCAACCTCTTAAAGCCCTGAGCTTTACCCGGCAATTCACAAGAGATGGTATCAGCCCATATGATATGTTCGAATACGATTACAGAACCTCGGTAATAAAAAATCCGACCGGGGAAGTAGTATTTCAAATGGATAATGTTGAAGTGCCCAAACAATGGAGCCAGATCGCAACAGATATCCTGGCCCAAAAATATTTCAGGAAAGCAGGTGTTCCTCAAACCGATGGAAGTCTCGGAAGAGAAACAACCGTAAAACAGGTTGCGCACCGTATGGCGCATTGCTGGAGAGTATGGGGAGAACGCTATAATTATTTTGCTACTCCAAATGATGCACAAATTTTTTATGATGAGCTCGTATATTCAATATTAAACCAGGCATGTGTTCCAAACAGTCCGCAATGGTTTAATACAGGTTTACATGAGGTATATGGTATTACTGGCAAACCACAGGGACATTATTTTGTTGACTCAAAAGATGGTCAGCTTAAAAAATCAACTTCTGCTTACGAACGCCCTCAACCACACGCTTGTTTTATTTTAAGTGTGGATGATGACCTGGTAAATGAAGGTGGTATCATGGATCTCTGGGTAAGAGAAGCAAGGATCTTTAAATATGGCAGTGGTGTTGGAACTAATTTCAGCAGTATTCGCGGTGAAGGAGAAAAATTAAGCGGTGGCGGTACATCCAGCGGATTGATGAGCTTTCTTAAGATCGGTGATCGTGCAGCAGGTGCTATTAAGAGTGGCGGTACTACACGCCGTGCAGCTAAAATGGTTTGCCTCGACCTGGATCATCCTGAAATTGTAACTTTTGTAAACTGGAAAGTAAAAGAAGAAGATAAGGTTGCTGCATTGATCGCTGCCGGTTATCCAAGCGATTATGAAGGTGAAGCCTACCGTACTGTTAGCGGACAAAACAGCAATAACTCTGTTCGTATCCCCAATTCATTCTTTAAAATACTGGATCAAAATGGTGACTGGGAACTGAAAGCAAGAGGCGATGGCCGCACCATGAAAAGTGTAAAAGCAAAAGAACTCTGGGACCAGATCAATTATGCGGCATGGCGTTGTGCTGATCCGGGAACTCAATATGATACTACGATCAATGAATGGCATACCTGTCCTGAAGGCGGTCCAATCAGGGCATCTAACCCATGCAGTGAGTATATGTTCCTCGACAATACAGCCTGCAACCTGGCAAGCGTGAACCTTCGTCGTTTCTTCAATGAAGCCGATAACATGTTTGATGTAAAAGGTTTTGAACATACCTGTCGCCTATGGACAGTTGTACTGGAAATTTCTGTATTGATGGCACAATTTCCTTCAAAAGAAGTTGCACAATTGAGTTATGATTACAGGACACTCGGATTGGGTTATGCAAATCTCGGCAGCATGCTGATGGTAAGCGGTATTGCTTACGACAGCGAAGATGCAAGAGGAATTGCGGGAGCAATTACTGCGATCATGACAGGTATCGCTTATAAAACATCTGCTGAAATGGCCAGCTTCCTTGGCGCATTCGACAGGTATGCAGAAAACAAAACACATATGTTGCGTGTAATGCACAATCACCGTGCAGCTGCATACGATGCAATGGATGCATATGAAGGAATTGAAATAAAACCAAAAGGAATTGATGCAAAATATTGTCCTGATTATTTATTGAAAGCTGCTACCAAAGCATGGGATGATGCAGTACAATTAGGAGAAAAATATGGTTACCGCAATGCGCAAACAACAGTAATTGCTCCAACTGGAACAATCGGTCTTGTTATGGATTGCGATACAACCGGTGTTGAACCTGACTTCGCTCTTGTTAAATTCAAAAAACTAAGTGGCGGTGGTTATTTCAAGATCATCAATCAAAGTGTTCCACAGGCCTTGCGTAACCTCAAATACAACGAACAGGAAATAGATGAGATTGTAAACTTTGCCAAAGGCCATGCTACTTTAAAAGGTGCTCCTTATATCAATGAAGTTTCATTGAGTGAAAAAGGGTTTTTACCTGCAGAGATTGAAAGATTGAATGCAGCAATGGCAAGTGCTTTTGAAATCGGCTTTGTATTCAATGTATATACACTTGGTGAAGCATGTTTACAACGTCTTGGATTCGCAGCAGACCAGTACAATGATTTTGGCTGGAGTTTACTCGAAGCTCTCGGATTTTCTGAAAAAGAAATTGATGCAGCAAATGTATACGTATGCGGAACGATGACTGTAGAAGGTGCACCACATCTTAAAAAAGAACATTTACCTGTGTTTGATTGTGCAAACAAATGCGGGGCTACGGGTCAGCGTTATATCCATGCTCATGGACATATCCGCATGATGGCTGCAGCGCAACCTTTCTTAAGCGGTGCGATCAGTAAAACGATCAATCTTCCGAATGAAGCTTCTATGGAAGATATTGCAGACTCTTATCGCCTCAGCTGGGAACTTGGTTTAAAAGCATGTGCACTTTACCGTGATGGATCTAAATTAAGCCAGCCACTCAGCAATAAATCTGATAAGAAGAAAAAAGAAACAACTGAAGATGCAGTTGCAGAAGCACCGGCCCCGGCTGCTGCTGTAAGCAATATCGTTGATATGAGCAAGCTCACCATCGAAGAATTGCTGGAAGAAATGAACAAGCGTGTGCAAAACAGCGCTGATACTTCTTTAAAACGCCAGCTTGCAATGATCGTAGAGCGCAGGGCGCTTCCTGCAAAACGCAGAGGCTTTACACAGAAAGCTAAAATCAATGGACAGGCACTATTCCTCCGCACTGGTGAATACAATGATGGAACATTAGGAGAAATATTCATTGATATGGCGAAAGAAGGTGCTACCATGCGCAGTATGCTTAACTGTTTTGCCATAGCAATTTCTATCGGTTTACAATATGGTGTTCCGCTGGAAGAATATGTAGAGAAATTTGTGTTTACAAGATTTGAACCTTCCGGAATGGTGGATCATCCAAATATTAAAACCACTACTTCTATCATCGACTTCATGTTCCGTTCATTAGCATATGAATATTTGGGAAGAAATGACCTGGTTCACGTTCTTGATAAACCAGAGGTAATGAATATGGGCAACGAGGACTGGGATATTGAATCACCTACTATCGGTGAACGCAAACCAGATTTAAGTGAAGTAAGGGTGATTGGAAATACCAATCTTCAGCCTGAAGGAATAAAAGCACAGAGAGCTGCTGTATATGCTGCTACAAAAACAAATGGTGGTATGGATGCAGTAAGCCAGGCAAATAAATCAATGCAGGGAGATGCTCCTGCCTGCAATACATGCGGACATATTACTGTACGCAGTGGAACATGTTACAAATGTTTGAACTGCGGGAACAGTTTAGGTTGCAGCTAATCGGTTAGGTAAGTACCAAAGAAAGATAACGCCGCTCGTAATTGAGTGGCGTTATTTTTTTATTTAACCCTGTCGGCGGTTAAATAAATTTAGTTAAACTAAATTAAGATCATTACATTTTAATTGGATTATTAAACAGCTATATAAATTTGTAAATGCGAATTATTGAATCTATAGAAGAAAGTTACACTTATCACATTTACAATCGCGGAATAAATAGTACAGACAACTTTAAAGAGAAACGTAATTACTATTTTTTCCTGGATAAATACAAACAGTATTGTTCTGATGTGCTTGAAACTTACGCATATGCCTTGCTAAAAAATCATTTTCATTTACTTGTACAAGTGAAGGAAAATATTTTTGTTACAAGGAAAGATGAAAAAGGAGAAATAAGATTAAATGTATCAAAACAACTTTCTCATTTTTTTAATTCATATGCTCAATCGTTTAATAAGGCGTACAACAGGCATGGAAAATTATTCGAGGAGCCATTCAGACGAAAACGCCTAGAAAACGAAAACGATTTTACTACATTAGTAAATTATATACATCACAACCCACAAAACATGAATTTGTAAAGGATTTCAGGAACTGGGAATTTACTTCCTGGCATTCAATCATAGATGATATACCTACAATTATCTGCAAGGAAAAAATAATGTTTTGGTTTGGTTCCATAGAAAATTTCGAAAAAAAATCATCTCTCATATACTGCCTTGGATAACGTCAGTAATCATGTTATCAAATAAACCATTCAGTTCAAACCGCAGTCGGGGTTGCAACCCCGACCGGGTTAAATCAAATCTATTATCTTTGCGGCCATGGCAAACGATTTATTAAATAATTTCCAGGAAATCATTTCTCATTGTAAAGAATACGGCTATATTTTCCAGTCATCCGAATTGTATGATGGGCTCAGCGCCGTATATGATTATGGCCAGATGGGCGCACAACTGAAAAAAAACCTGCGTGACGAATGGTGGAAGAGCATGACACAACTCAATGAAAATATTGTTGGTATTGATGCTGCCATTTTTATGCATCCAACCGTATGGAAAGCGAGCGGGCACGTAGATAATTTCAGCGACCCAATGATCGATAACAAAGACAGTAAAAAAAGATATCGTGTAGATCACCTTATTGAAGGCTTTGCAGATGAATTAAAAGTTGCCGGCAAAATAAAAGAAGCAGATGAACTGATTGCAGCAATGGAAGCACTGATTGCAAAAGATGATTATATGGGTTTAAAAAAACTGATTGAAGACAATAAAATAAAATGTGCTATCAGTAAAACAAGTAACTGGACAGATGTACGCCAGTTCAATCTCATGTTCTCAACAGAATTTGGTGCTGTTGCATCAGAAGAAGGTGAAAATATTGTTTACCTGCGTCCTGAAACTGCACAGGGAATTTTTGTAAACTTTTTGAATGTGCAAAAAACCGGCAGGATGAAAATTCCTTTCGGTATTGCACAAACAGGTAAGGCATTCAGGAATGAGATTGTTGCAAGGCAATTTATTTTCCGTATGCGTGAATTTGAACAAATGGAAATGCAGTTCTTTGTTCGCCCCGGTACACAAATGGAATGGTACAATCACTGGAAAGAAGAAAGGAAGAGATGGCATGAAAGCATTGGCATTCCTTCTAATAAATTACGTTTTCATGATCACGTGAAACTTGCGCATTATGCAGATGCTGCGCTTGATATTGAATTTGAATTTCCTTTTGGATGGAAAGAACTGGAAGGTATTCACAGTCGTACCGATTATGATCTGAGCCAACATGCAAAATTCAGCAGGAAAAAAATTCAGTATTACGATAATGATTTAAATGAAGAAGGAAAACCTTACGGTAACTATACACCATATGTGGTAGAAACATCCGTTGGTCTTGACAGGCTTTTCCTTACTGTTTTAAGTCTTGCTTATGCAGAAGAAAAATGGAACAAAGAAGATGGAACAGAAGACAGTCGCGTGGTTTTAAGAATTCCGCCAAAGATCGCTCCTACCAAACTTGCCATATTGCCATTGATAAAAAAAGATGGCCTTCCGGAAATTGCTAAAGAATTATTGAATGAATGCAAAGGTAGTTTCATGTGCTTTTGCGAAGAAAAAGATACCATTGGAAAACGTTATCGTCGTATGGATGCAATCGGTACGCCGTTCTGTGTTACCATCGATCACCAAACGAAAGAAGACAATACAGTTACGATCCGTTATCGTGATGATATGAGGCAGGAAAGGATTGCACTATCTGAAGTTAAAAAACTTGTGCTTGAAAAAATCAGTTAGAATAACGAATTCTGAATAATGAATTACGAATATTTCAAAGCGATTTGTAATTCGTTATTCAGAAATTATTTTATCCCGCCTGTTCTCCAAAATAAGGTATCTCATCATGGCTTTCTTTTTCTTTCTGCTGCCAGTATGCAAGTGTAACTATATGCCCATCCGGAGTTTTAAGTAATCTTCCAAAAATAGCATTGGTTGTATTGAAGGTATAATCTGTAACTCCCACTGTAAATGTTTTTGGTGCTTCAACAACAGGAGCTGGCGGAGGCGGAAGAGCAACTTCTCCTTCTGTTGCAGGCTTTGGAGCCGGAACCGCAGCAGCTTTTGGTGCAGGGGATGGAACTGCAACAACAGTATAATTATTGAACTCCAGCAATTTTTTTAAAAATGCTACTCTTTCAGGTGCTACATTCTTTTCAACAATGCCGCATTTAACACCGTCAAGTTCTTCAAATTCGTGATTTTTGTTAATAGCCATTTTATTTAGAATTACGAATCATGAATCACGAATCGTTTCTAAAAGATTCGTAATTCGTTATTCGGCATTTATCCCATTAAAGATTGTATGTAATCATACACCCAACTCAATATTCCTGTTAGAATCACGCCTGCTCCACAAATGATTAATCCAAATTTAGCAGCGGGATGAATATTTATTTTTTCAACAGGTTGATCATTTTTATCCATGAATACTGCTCTTACAATTATAAGATAATAATACAATGACACGATCATATTTAATGCAACAAATGCAATGAATCCATAGTTTGCTCTGTACGCACCTGCGCTGATTAAAAAAAGTTTACCGAAAAAACCAGCTGTAGGAGGAATGCCTGCCAGTGAAAATAAAGCAAGTGCCAATACCCAGCTTAAAAATGGATTTGTTTTATACAATGCTTTATAATCATCAATATTTTCTTTTCCTGTTTGAATTGATATAGCCGCTGCTACACCAAATGCTGCAAGATTGGAGAAGATATAGATCAGCACAAAATAAACAACTGCAGTTATTCCCTGTAATGCTCCATTACTGATACCTACCAGGATAAAACCAACCTGTGCAATGGAAGAAAAAGCAAGAAATCGCTTTATATTTTTTTGCCTTAATGCAAACAGGTTTCCTATTATCATTGTTGCGACAGACAATAATACCAGCATATTATACCAGACAGTATTCATCGGCTGAAATACTTTGTATAATGCGGTTATAAAAACGAATGCAATAGATCCTTTTGAAACAACAGACAGGAATGATGTAGTAGCAATTGGCGCTCCTTCATATACATCGGCGGTCCATAAATGAAATGGCACAATGGATAATTTGAATGCAAAACCGGTTAAAAGAAATACAAGTATTAAAATTTCAAGTGAACTTCCGCTAAGCATATTGGGAATTTCTGCAAAACTGATGGTGCCTGTTGCTCCATATACCAATGAGATACCAAATAATAAAATGCCGGAGGAGAATGCAGAAGACAGGATCATTTTCATTGCTGCTTCTGATGATATTTTTTTCTCCAGGTCAAAATTAACCATTGCAGCAACAGGAATAGTCGCCAGCTCCAGCGCCAGGTAAAGCATAAGCAGGTTGCCGCTCGAGATCATAAAGAACATACCGAGTAATGCGGATAACATCAATATAAAAAATTCCGGCATATGCTCATGTTTTCTCAGCCATCCTGCAAACAAGAGTGAGATAAGATATACTGCCAGGTTCAGGATATTCTTTTGAAAAGCAACCAGTGCATTTGTATAAAACATATCGCCGAACAATCCGCCTTCTTTGTTATAAAAGATTCCTGCAATAAAGTTTGCCAGTAATAAAAACTGTAATACAACCAACAGCGTATCATTCTTCATTCCCTTGCTGATTTTAATAAACAGCAACAGGAAAATGATGACCGAGATCAGCAGTTCAGATTTCATTAATGTGCAAAATTCATTCATTCAATCTTGTTTATTTCGCAATCGATATTTTTTGAATAATAATTTCTGATGCCGGGCTTACCAGTTCATTTAAATAAGATGGTGCAATTCCAATGATTAAGATACCGACCAGTAATATGATCGCTGCAGCTTTTTCATTCCATACAGCATCGCCAAGGTTATTAAATTCCTGTTTCAACGGTCCCATTGCAACCTGGCCAATTGCCCTTAGTATATAAACTGCTGTCACAACAATCGACATGCATGCTACGATCGTTGCAATACGATGAAATGCATCAGGATGTTGCCATGATCCCATGAAGATGGTCATCTCGGCAACAAAACCACTTAGTCCGGGTAAACCCAGTGAGCACAATCCAACAATAAATAAAACCGTCATGATAAAAGGCATTACTTTAAGCAATCCTCCCATTTCCTTTACCATTCTTGTATGTGTACGTTCATACATCATTCCTATCACCGCGAAGAATAAAGCTGTCATTAAACCGTGCGATACCATTTGCATCACCGCACCTGTGATAGCAGTCTTTGTCAACATCCCGATACCAAGCAATACAAACCCGCAATGGCTTACAGATGAATACGCATTGATGTACTTCAGGTCTTTCTGCATCATCGTAGCGAAAGCTCCATATAAAATAGCAATGGATGAAAGTATGATAACAATGTTTGCGTATTCTTTTGCCCCTTCCGGCATTATATAAACTGCTACACGTAAACAACCATATCCGCCCAATTTCATCGAGATACCTGCGAGGAACATTGATCCTGCAGTTGGTGCTGATGAGTGACCATCAGGCACCCAGGTGTGAAAAGGAAATATCGCCGTAAAGACACCGAAACCTACAAACAACAACGGAAAACATATTTTTTGTGTTTCTGCCGGTATCGCTATTTGTGATAGTTGCAACAGATCAAATGTGTGCGCAGCATTTGAAAAATACAATCCCAACAATCCTACTAACACCAATGCAGAGCCGCCCATCAGCATTAAAGCAAGTTTATTGGCACTGTATTCTTTTTTTCCACTACCCCAGATACCAATCAATAAATATTTTGGTATTACAGCAATTTCCAAAAAGAAAAAAAGTATGAACAGATCTAAAGAAATAAAAAAACCATAAGCGCCCAGGCTTAGTAGCAACAGCAGGAAATAAAATTCCTTTGTCATTTTTGTTACGTTCCAGGAAACCAGTACTCCTGCCACTACTACAAATGCTGTCAACATGATCATTGCAACAGAAATGCCATCCACACCTAAATGAAATCCGATATTCCATGCAGGAAACCAGTTGAAGTGCTGTTCGAATAACATTTGCGCCACATTGCCTGAAGCAACTTCCTGCCGGTAGGCTGCAAACAGCATGAAAGATAAAATCAATTGTGCTACAGCACCACCCAGTGCCGTTATTTTAACCTGCGTTGCGTTGCGTGACAGTAATATGAGTACTGCAGTTAATAATGGTAATAGTATGAGATATATTAAATTCATTAGACAACCATAAGTTATGAGCGAATTACGAGTTCCGAGTTCCGAGTTAAGCTACAAAGTTTGAATCCATACTCGTAATTCGAAATTCGTAACTCGTAATTATTTCCACACATAAATAAACAACACAACTAATCCAATTGCGCCAGCCAGGAAATACATAGCGTACTGCTGTACTTTTCCGGACTGAAATCCTTTTATCATTTCGGCTATCGATCTGATAAGGTTGCCAATCGCATTCATCAATCCATCCACGATATATTTATCGAACCATGCAACAGGCCGGCCGACCAGGTTGAACAATATTTTTTTAGTGATGAACAAATACAATTCATCAATATAAAATTTATGATAAGCTGCCAGGTATAATGTTTTTATTGAAGCAGCAATTTTATCAGGTTTATCATTTTGTTTTTTATATAACAATAAAGCGATAAGGATTCCGGCTATGCCCAAACCAACAGGTACAAGAGAAAATTGCAGGTGAAAATCTGAATCCAGTTTTGTTCCGTCTGAACTTACAAAATGTCCGAATGGAACAAATCCTGCTGCCGCCGCACCGATTGCCAGTAAGATCAATGGCAACATCATAACAAATCCACCTTCACCATGCCTGTCCGCTGTAGTGGAATGTTCTTCATGTGGATAATGCTCGTTCTTCCAGAAAATATTAAAATATAAACGGAACATATAAAATGCAGTAAGTCCTGAAGTGATCAAGGCAACCCAATAAATGGTTGAATTATGATGATAGGCAGCAAGTAAAATTTCTTCCTTACTAAAAAAACCTGCAAAGGGTGGTACGCCTGAAATGGCAAGACATGCAATTAAAAAAGTAAGGTGTGTAATGGGCATGTATTTTCTCAATCCTCCCATATCTTTCATTTCATTGCTATGCACATAATGTATTACTGCACCGGCACCGAGAAATAATAATGCCTTAAACATCGCATGTGTAAACAGGTGAAACATGGATGCAGTATAACCAAGTCCTTCTTCGCCGCCGTATTTTGAAACTCCCAGCGCAAACATCATGTATCCTATCTGCGACATCGTAGAATATGCCAGTACTCTTTTAATATCAGTTTGTGTGCAAGCAATAATTGCAGCGATCAATGCAGATACAGCACCTACATAACCTACTAAGTTCAATGCTTCCGGTGCCGACAATGCAAACACGGGAAATAATCTTGCCACTAAAAAAACACCCGCCACGACCATTGTTGCAGCATGGATCAATGCAGAAACGGGTGTAGGGCCTTCCATTGCATCGGGTAGCCATATATGTAAGGGGAACATGGCGCTTTTTCCTGCACCTCCAACAAATACCAGTACCAGCCCCCAGGTTAATGCAGATAAACCAAGAAAGGAACCTGCAATTGCATTTTTAAATTCACTTGATTCGGGAGAAGTCAATCTTTGTATGAGCGTTTCAAAATCAAGAGAACCTCCATAGTATGAAAGAATGAGTATCCCAATTAAAAAACCCAGATCCGCAAAACGGGTAACGATAAATGCTTTTTTACATGCTGCAACAGCGCTGGGTTTATCATAATAATAGCCGATGAGCAGGAATGATGAAACACCTACCAGTTCCCAGAAAAAATACATCTGGAAAATATTGGACGAGATCACCAGGCCCAGCATTGAAAAGGTAAAGAGACCGAGAAAAGCATAGTAGGTAGGAAAGCGTTCTTCGCCTTTCATGTAACCGAGACTATAAATATGCACCATCAGTGACACGAATGTTACCACTACCAGCATCATTACAGAAATTGGGTCAAGGATGACTCCCATATCGATTGAAACACCAGGTGAAAATTCCAGCCAGTTGTATTGAAAAGGAATTAATTTTCGATAGACACCATCTACTTTACCGTACTCAAAGAAATAGCCGTAAGCAATATACAATGCAAGTATTGCAGCTATTAGTAAAAATAAAGTACCAATAATGCCAGAAGCATTTTTAAAATATTTTCTGCCAAACAATCCCAATAGTACAAAACCTGCCAATGGCAGTAAAGGAATCAGCGCTATGTAAATCGCGTTGGGCATTAAGCAGTTGTTTTTAATTCAGAATTATCAATGCTGAATTATGAATGTTTCGGAAAATTTTACTTCATTCAAAATTCTTAATTCGTAATTCAATACCTGAGTTCTTCCGCATTCTCCACATCAATCGATCTATGGCTCCTGTACAAATTAATAATGATAGCAATTGCCACAGCGGCCTCGGCAGCAGCAATTGCAATAATAAATATTGTAAAGAATACTCCATCCAGTTTATGCTGCCAGAGGTATTTATTGAATGCAATGAAATTCAGGTTTACGCTGTTCAATATCAGCTCTATGCTCATTAGCATGGTGATAAGGTTCCTCCTCGTAAAGAAACCAAATACACCTATGAAGAATAAGGCTGCACTTATAAACAGTAAATGATATAGTCCTGGTTGCATCATATTATTGCCGGCTTTGAGCGCATCGCGATTACAATACAACCAACCAGTGCTGCCAGTAATAAAATACTCACCACTTCAAACGGTAAGGCATAGCCTTCTTCCTGTGTTCCAATCATTCTTGTTCCTATATTGGCTACTGTTGGTTCTATTGTTATATTATCTGCTTTGGTAAAGCTATACTTGTAAACCTGCAGCATGGTTAATGCAAAAGCGCAAAATGCAGCTAATACTGAAAACAGCTGCCGGCTGGTTTTTTGTGCTGGTAACAATTCACCGGCTTGTTGTGTAAGGAAAATAGAGAAAATAATCAAAACCGTAATGCCTCCTACATATACCACGATTTGTACTGCAGCTATGAATTCATATTGCATCCAGAAATAGATGCCGGCAATACCAATCAATGAAAACAAAAGATAAATAGCGGCACGAAAAATATGCCTGGTGGTGACAGATAAAAATCCACTTACCAATGTAAGTATTGCAAGCAGGTAAAATATAATTGTTGATCCGCTCATGAAAAGAGTCAAAATTAAAAAGTCAAAATCTAAAAGCTTCCATCACTCAACCCCATCCATAATTTTCGAATCCGGGTTATTCAGCACTTTGGTTAATTTATTCCTGTCAAATACACTGTGTTCAAATGTTTGTGCCATTACAATTGCATCAGAAGGGCAGGCGATCACACATAAATTACACATCGTACATAATTCAAGATGATATACCAGTTTATCGATTGCTTTTTTCTTTTTCCCTTCTGGTGTAATATCAAATTTGGTGATCACTTTAATTGTTCCGTTTGGACAAGCCAGTTCACAAGCCGTACAACCCGTGCAACGGTGTTCATTATTTTCATTATGTGGCATTACAACTTCCCCTTTAAAACGTTCAGGTAAATTCAGCGTTTCCCTGTTGTCGGGGTATTGTTGTGTAATGATTTCCTTGTGATGAGTAAAATAATAACCCGTGCGGCGCATACCCACAAGCAATGATTTTATTGCTTTAAAAACGTCTTTTATGTATTTTATTATGAACATGAATACGAGTTATGAGTTATCAGTTACGAGTTACGAGTAAATACTAAAAAGCCTGAACCAATACTCGTAATTCGTAACTCTAATTTGTAATTCTTAAAAGTGCCAATTCAATATCGCCATCGCCGTTACCAGCAATATATTAAACATACTGATCGGCAATAAATATTTCCATTCCAAATTTAATAACTGGTCTATTCGTAACCTCGGGAATGTCCACCTGAACCACATGATCATAAAGATCAGGAAAAAAGTTTTTCCAAAGAACCAGATGCTCGACGGAATATAATCCATCACATGATTAAACTTTTCCCAATTGCCAATATGAAATGGCATCCACCCTCCCAGGAATAAAGTTGCGCCGATTGCACAAACAATAAACACGTTTACATACTCAGCAAGAAAGAAAAGTGCAAACTTCATCCCCGAATACTCTGTATGAAAGCCTGCTGTTAATTCTGATTCTGCTTCTGCAAGATCAAATGGCGCACGATTGGTTTCAGCCGTTACTGCAATGATAAAAATGATAAAGGAAATAATAACAGGAATATGACCTTTGAATATCCACCAGCCATTGGCCTGCGATTGAATGATATCATTCAGGTTTAAACTTCCTGTCAATACAACAATAGATAATATTGCAAGTCCGGCCGACAATTCATAGCTCACAATCTGTGCACCGCTTCGCATTGCACCCATCAATGAATATTTATTATTGCTTGCCCATCCTGCCATTAATATACTGATCACCGACATCGATGAAACTGCCGATACATACAATACACCAATATTCAGATCCCACATGTGAAAGTCTTTTGCAAAAGCAATTGGTGCCATCAGCAGCATTGCAACAATGATTGCAAGAAAGGGGGCAAGATTAAATAAAAATTTATCTGCACCATTCGGTGTAAAGCCTTCTTTCACTAATAATTTTAAAGTATCTGCAAATGATTGCAACATTCCTTTAGGCCCTACCCTGTTTGGTCCAAGCCGTATCTGCATCCATGCAGAAACTTTTCTCTCCATGATCACCAGCACCAATCCCAGTATTGCAAATAAGCTGATCACACATATTCCTACAATCGCCATCTCAAATATGAGTGCAAGTGTTGGATTGAATGTTTGATTCAACCAGCTGTCAATCGAGTTCGTTATGTTTGATAAGCTCCACATCGTAATGTTAATAAGAAATGAAAAATAAGAAAGTTGAATTCGTGCTTTATCGCACTTCCTTATTTCTTATTATACATTCCTTATTTCTTATTCATTTTTATCTGTCAATATCCGGTATCACCAAATCCAATGTTCCCATCATCGCTACAAGGTCTCCGAGTTTACTTCCTCTTGCCATATGATCCAATGCAGAAAGATTGGAAAATCCCGGTGAACGGAATTTTATCCTGTACGGTGTGGTTGCTCCTTCGCTCACAATGTAAACACCGAATTCTCCTCTTGCCGTTTCCACTCTTGAATAAAATTCACCTTTGGGTAATTTTAATACAGCTTTTGTTTTCGCCTGGAAATCACCTTCAGGAATATTATCAATAAGCTGTTCTACTATACTTAATGATTGTTTCATTTCCTTTAAGCGAACCATATATCGTGCAAGTGAATCGCCAGCTGTTTCGGTTATCTCATCAAACTGGATTTTGTCATACACTTCATATGGATATAATTTCCTGATATCACAGCTTACTCCACTACCCCTTGCCGTTGGACCAGTACATCCAAACGAAATAGCATCTTCTTTTGATAACACTCCAACAGCTTTCATACGATTCTGAAAAATAATATTTCCTGTCAGCAATTCATCCGATTCATTCATTTTAGTTTTATAAAACTCAATAAAATCTTTTACCTTTTTTTGAAAATTCGGATGAATATCTGCCATCACACCTCCCGGAACCATATAGTTCATTGTTAATCTTGCTCCACATGTTTCTTCCATAATATCATTGATACTTTCTCTTTCCCTGAATGCATGAAAGAAAGGAGTAAAAGCTCCTATATCCATTGCCATAGCTCCCCACCATAGTTCATGCGAAGCAATTCTTGTCAATTCATCCATAATCACTCTTATCACCTGTGCTCTTGGCGGCACTTCAATCTGCATTCCTTTTTCAACACATAAAACACAGCCATGATTATTGATATGAGAAGAAAGGTAGTCCATCCGGCTGGTTACGTATATGAATTGCCGGTAGGTAAGGCTTTCGCACATTTTTTCTATAGACCGGTGAATATAGCCGAGGTGTGGCTCAACCTTTTTTATAGTTTCACCGTTTAATGTGATTACAAGATGCAATACACCATGGGTTGCAGGATGCTGTGGTCCTACATTGATTATTAAATCGCCTTCGGTGCTGGTGCCTATTTCCTCGATCATGTTTTAAAAACTAAACAATGAAAATTGTATTCTATCTGTTGGTTTAATGTAGTTGAAAACTGTGGAAGATTGTTAACACGTTTTCAACTACTTTCACTATTTTCAACTACTCTTTACAATCTTATCATATTCACCGGATCCTCAAAATCCTTTAGCATCGGGTTTCTTCCTTCCCATCCATCCGGCAAGATCAATAACCTCAGGTCGGGGTGATTCAAAAAATTCACTCCAAACATTTCATACACTTCCCGCTCATGAAATTCTGCTGTTTTCCAGATATGACTTACCGTTTCAATTACAGGATTATTTTTATCAAGATTTGTTCTTACTACAATATTATGCCTGTATTTTGTTGAACTGAGGTGATACACCATGCTGAGATGGGTTTTCCAGTCGATACAGGTAACACAAAAAAGGTAATCAAAAAACAATGCATCATCATTTCTTAGCTGTTTTGCAAACACTAACCAATCCTTAAAGTCGATGGTAATGTTCAGCCATTCTCCTGTTTCATCGTAAACAGCAGTAACAAGCAGTTCAGTTATTTTGGTTTTTAATGCTTCGTTGTTCATATCTGGAGCTATTAGCATTAGCTGTTAGCTATTAATTGATTCAACCATTTTTAATTTGTTCCCGTGTAAGTCCCATTTTTATTTTTTCCTGTAAGCTTATCAATGCATGCAACAATGCTTCAGGTCGTGGTGGACAGCCGGCGATATACACATCTACAGGTATAATATGATCTGCGCCTTTTACGACAGAATAAGTATTATAAAAAAACGGGCCTCCGCTTATTGCACATGCTCCCATGGCAATTACATATTTAGGGTCGGCCATCTGGTCATACAATCTTTTTAAAACCGGCGCCATTTTATTTACAATCGTACCTGCAATGATGATCACATCAGCCTGTCGCGGAGAAGCTCTTGCCACTTCAAATCCAAACCGGGAAAAATCATATTTGGCTGAAGCAACAGCCATCATTTCAATACCACAGCAGCTGGTCGCAAACGTTAGTGGCCATAATGAATTGGATCTTGCCCAATTGACCAGGTCATCCAGTTTGCTCAATACAACACCTCCTCCGGGCGTTTCATGTATTTGACCGGGGAAATTTGCTGATATGTTTTTTTGTTCTGCCATTTAACTGTGAGTTCCTATAACGTTCCAATTCAGTATTAAATATACACTACACCCATTTCAATGCACCCTTCTTATGCGCATATAAAAAACCAATGAATAAAATGAAAAAGAAAATTATGATCTCAATCAATGCAAACCAACCCGTAACTTTTGCTACTACAGCCCATGGATAAAGAAATACAAGCTCGACATCAAAAATCAGGAATATGAGTGCGAACAAGTAATAGCCGACATTCAGTTGTATCCATGTTTTACCCTGGGTAGGTATTCCACATTCGTAAGGCTCCCCTTTTTGTTTATTGGTGGTTGCTTTGGTGACAAGCTTAGCGACAAGAATAGCAATAGCAGAAAAGGCAAGCGCTGCGAGAATAAGCACAATCATCGAAGATGCACCCATAGAGAATACTGTTGGTTAGTATATCCAGACAAGTTAAGGAAAAAAATACAAAAATGTTTGATGTAGATTTTATTGATGTCTTATATTTTGATCAAAAATGAGGCATCCCCAAATCAGACATTATTATCCATAAATTTCTAAATGAATATCTTTTTTCTCGTATCCCATTGCATGTATCCGCTCTTTAGCTTCATCAATCATGCCTTTCCATCCGCATAAATAGAATGAAGCGGGTTGTTTATCCTTACACATTTCTTCATATACCGAATGAACATAACCTGTTCTGCCATTCCATTCCTCCCGTGATAAGGTAGGTATATATTTAAAACCAGGCATTGTTTTTTCCAGTTCAAGAAATTCCTGGTAGTATAAAAGACTTTGTTGTGTTCTGCAGCCGAAAATGAGATTAACCTTCTTATGAGGCATCCCTGTATTATGAATATGCTGGATCATACTCCTGAATGGCGCAACACCGGTACCGGTACAAATCATAAAAATTTCTTTGTCCAGTGGTTCTCTTAAATTAAATACACCCTGTGGGCCGCGGAAACTGATTTCTGAACCAATGCCTGCTTCATCAAAAAGATAATGTGTACCTGCGCCTTTCCGGTCCAATACAATTACAAGTTCAAAAACATTCGTACCATCGGGATGCGATGCGATCGAGTAGCTTCGCCATCTTTTATTGGGTTTTTCATGTATCGGCAAATCAAATGTTACAAATTGTCCGGGTTTAAAATCAAATGAACTCAATTCAGGCACTTCAAACCAAAACCTCCTGGTATCTTCTGTTTCATTTTTTACATCCATTATTTTCCCAACACGCCAGGGTTGCAAAGCCATAAATAATTTTTTTTCAAGGTACAAAGAATAATAACATTAAACATGAACATCAATATCAATTACCGTTTGTAGTAAATGCAACAAGTTGACGCATTCGTAAACGGTTCCTATCTTTGCAGAAGGTTTTCAGGAAAGAACGAGCATAATAAAGAGCGAATGAACCTGGAAGTGTTGATGAATTTTTATAAAAATGACCCCCGCTGTTTCCAGATAGCGGACAGGATTACTTTGTCCAATCCCACCCATCAGCATTTATCCGGATTGTATGGAAGCGCATCACAATTTGTAATAGCTGCGGTATTTGATCATCCATCATCAGCACAATTAAATCATCTTGTAATTTTAAGAGATGCAGAAGAAGCTGCTTATTTTCAAAATACACTTGAGAATATTACAAATGCATTAGACATTTTTTATTTCCCATCATCTTTCAAGAATAAAAAAAATTACCAGTTGCTAAACAGCAGCCATGTAATGTTACGTACCGAAGCGCTGACCAGGATTGCCGCAGGTGGAAATAAAAAGATCATCGTTACATATCCGGAGGCATTATTTGAAAAAGTAGTGCTTTCCAAAACATTGTCTGAAAATATCATCCGTATTAAACAAGCTGATACGCTGGATGTAAATGCCATATTGGAAAGATTTGTTCAGCATGGTTTTGTAAGAACTGATTTTGTGTATGAGCCCGGACAATTTGCAGTACGGGGAGGTATACTCGATATTTATTCATTTGGAAATGAAAAACCTTATCGTATTGAGCTATTCGGAAATGAAGTTGATAGTATCAGGATATTTGATCCCGAAAACCAGCTCAGTGAAAGAAAATTATTGCAGGTAAACATTATTCCTAATGTAGAAACACAATTTGAAAGTGGTGAAAAAGTTTCGTTGCTGGAATTTTTACCGGAAAATACAGTTGTATGGATGGAAGACTGGGATTTTATAAAAGGAAAGATTGAGCAACAAGAAGAAGACCTTGAGTTATTTTTAGAATTGGTTGGAACGAATAATCATGGGAAATATGCAAACGAAGAGGAAGAGGATATTAACCGTAAACTGGATGTAAGCAGGGACGATTTTGTAGATGTTGCTACTATCGAAAAACAGGTTAGGTTAAAGCATATAGTTGAAATAGGAAATAAGGCCAGTTTTCCAAATATCCAATATTCAATACTCAATATTCAATATTCAACTAAGGAGCAACCAGCATTTAATCGTCAATTTGATTTGCTGATCAAAAACCTGCAGGATTATGAAAATAAAAAATATAATATTTTCATTTTTGCAGAAAATCCAAAACAACTTGAAAGGCTTCATATCATTTTCACTGACCTCAAGGCAGCTTTGCAGATTACGCCTATACCGGTTTCTATCCATGAAGGATTTATTGATGATGATCTTAAACTAATCTGTTATACCGATCACCAGGTTTTTCAACGTTATCATAAATACAAGGTAAAACAGGCTTTTAGTAAGAATAAAGCGCTTACTTTAAAAACACTGAGGGAATTACAACCCGGCGATTATGTAACTCATATTGATCATGGAGTTGGTGTTTATAGCGGCTTGCAAAAAATTGAAGCAAATGGGCGCATGCAGGAAGCTGTGCGCATACAATATAAAGACGGCGACCTTTTGTATGTAAATATTTCATCCCTGCATAAAATAAGTAAGTACAGTGGCAAAGAAGGCTCGATTCCGAAAATGAATAAGCTGGGAAGTGATGTGTGGAATAAGCTAAAAGAAAAAACCAAGAAGCAGGTAAAAGATATTGCAACAGACCTGATTAGGTTGTATGCAAAAAGAAAAGCGCAACAGGGTTTCTCCCATAGCCCCGACAACTATATGCAGACAGAATTGGAAGCTAGTTTTATTTATGAAGATACTCCCGACCAGGCGAAAGCAAGCGAAGATGTGAAACGCGATATGGAAAAGCCGGCTCCAATGGACAGGCTGGTATGCGGCGACGTTGGTTTTGGTAAAACAGAGATTGCTATTCGTGCTGCATTTAAATCTTGCGCAGATGGAAAGCAGGCCGCGATATTGGTGCCAACTACCATTCTTGCTTACCAGCATTATAAAACTTTTGGTGAAAGGTTAAAGGACTTTCCTGTTACGGTTGATTTTTTAAATCGCTTCAAATCTGCCAAAGAAAAAAAAGAAACACTTAAAAAAGTAGAAGAAGGGAAAATAGATATTATTATCGGCACGCATGCCCTTTTGGGAAAGGAAGTAAAATTCAAAGATCTTGGCATAATGATCATAGATGAAGAACAAAAGTTCGGTGTTGCTGCAAAAGAAAAATTAAAACAACTACGCACTTCTGTTGATTCATTAACATTAACAGCTACTCCAATACCAAGAACATTACAGTTCAGTTTAATGGGTGCAAGGGACCTCAGCATTATTAATACTCCCCCGCCTAATCGCCAGCCAATACAAACTGAAGTAATGGTATTTAATGAAGATGCCATCCGCGATATAATATATTATGAAACGGAAAGGGGCGGACAGGTATTCTTTATTCATAACAGGGTAAAGGGGCTTGCGGAAATGAAGAGTTTTATCCAGGGTCTTTGTCCTGATATCAGTATCGCTTATGCGCACGGGCAAATGGAAGGCGATGAACTGGAAGATACTATTCTCGATTTCATGGACAGGAAATATGATGTGCTTGTTTGTACAAATATTGTTGAAAGTGGTGTTGATATACCCAATGTAAATACCATTATCGTTAACAATGCACACCAGTTTGGTTTAAGTGACCTGCATCAATTGCGTGGTCGTGTTGGCAGAAGCAATAAAAAAGCATTTTGTTATCTGATAGCTCCGCCTATTAGCACATTACCTGATGATAGCCGCAAACGACTGAATACACTGGAACAATACAGTGATCTTGGAAGCGGTTTTCAAATTGCCATGCGTGATCTTGATATACGCGGAGCAGGGAATATGCTGGGTGGCGAACAAAGCGGGTTTATTGCTGAGATAGGTTTTGAAATGTACCAGAAAATTCTTGATGAAGCGATCCGTGAATTAAAAAGAAACCAGTTTAAAGAATTGTTCAAAGAAGAAATTCAGCAGCAGGATGATTTTGTAAAAGATTGTACCATTGATACCGATCTCGAGATATTGATTCCCAACAGTTATGTGGAGAGTATAACGGAAAGGCTTAGCCTTTATTCGAGACTGGATAATTGCGAAACAGAACAGGACCTGCAGGAATTTCATAATGAATTAAATGACCGGTTTGGACCTGTACCTGCTGAAGCAGAAGACCTGTTCACAACGGTAAGATGCCGGAAAACAGCAGTAGAACTCGGCTTTGAAAAACTCTTTTTAAAGAATGAAACATTGAAATGCTTTTTTGTAAGCAATCCTGAATCTCCTTACTTTCAAAGTGAAACATTTAATGGCATACTCCGGTTCCTACAAACCGGAACCAACAAGGGTAAATTAAAACAGGTTGGTAAAAATGGAATATTAGTAGTAGAGGATATTAAAACAATGACGGAGCTATACGGTTTTATAAAAAGAATGTTTGATTCATTAACAACACTAAAGTAATTTGAAGATAGGTTTAGTCTTGGCTAACATTAACACCAAACGATTTAATATGATGTATAAAAAAGCCGCACATATTTTATTTATGATGCGGCCCGTTTAATACATTTAAATATTACCAGCCTTTTTTGGCTACTCCATCTTTAATTGCTTCCAGTGCTTTTGCCTCTGCAAGCATGGTTGTCATTTTATTTCCTTTTCCATCATCACCCTGGGCCATGTATCCGCCACGTGCTGTTTTGGTGATTACTGCATTCTGCATGGGAACGTCTTTTTCTTTTGTCTTCATGCAATAAGCCGTTAACATTTTTGACATTGTAGTTGAATTTATAGTTTTAAAATAATGGGTTAAGTCATGTACCAAGGGCACAAGCTACTGAAAATATCAGTTTTGCCAAAAATTGAAGTCTGAAACGGGGTACCAAGAAATCTACATTTGTTGATAACTCTTTAAATATTTTCTTAATAGATGAAGACCCATCTTGAAATAAGTACCTGTTTTTTTTGAGTAACTTTTGTTTTCAGCAGGGACTTCACAAAATAAAATAACACAGAAATACACACAAACTCATTCTGTGAAAGCCTGTAAAAATACCTGCAGAAACATTTTGATTGAATAAAAAAGAGGTTGCCTCAAGCGGGCAACCTCTTAATAATTTTATATAAATAAATTACGCGTCAATTTTTGCATACTTCGCATGCGATTCAATAAACTCTCTTCTTGGAGGAACTTCATCCCCCATGAGCATACTGAAAATTCCATCTGCATTGGTAAGACTTTCGATCGTTACCTGTTTCAAAGTACGTGTTGCAGGATTCATAGTTGTTTCCCATAATTGTTCTGCATTCATTTCGCCCAAACCTTTGTAACGCTGAATGTTTACACTATCATCTTTTCCTTGTCCCAATTGCGTTACCAGTGCTTTCCGTTCTTCTTCATTCCATGCATATTCCTGGTCTTTTCCTTTTTTTACGAGATACAAAGGAGGTTGTGCAATGTAAACAAATCCCTGTTCTACCAGTTCTTTCATGTAACGGAAGATGAATGTTAGGATCAATGTAGCAATATGACTTCCATCTACGTCGGCATCAGTCATAATGATGAGTTTATGATAACGCAGTTTGGAAACGTCCAATGCTTTTGCATCTTCTGATGTACCGATTTTTACACCGAGAGCAGTAAACATATTCCGGATCTCTTCATTATCATAAATCTTATGCTCCATTGCTTTTTCTACGTTTAATATTTTACCACGCAATGGTAAAATAGCCTGGAAGCTGCGATCACGTCCTTGCTTTGCTGTACCACCTGCTGAATCCCCTTCCACAAGGAATAATTCACATTTACCGGGATCTTTATCAGAACAATCTGCAAGCTTTCCTGGTAATCCACCACCGGTTAAAACACTTTTGCGCTGCACCATATCACGGGCACGCTTGGCTGCAGCTCTTGCCTGTGCTGCAAGAATTACTTTTTGTATGATGGTTTTTGCGTCTTTAGGATTTTCTTCCAGGTAAGCTTCCAGAACACGGCTGAGTGTTGTATCCACAATACCCATTACTTCACTATTACCCAGTTTTGTTTTTGTTTGCCCTTCAAACTGTGGTTCGGGAACTTTTACAGAAATAATGGCTGATATACCTTCACGGAAATCATCTCCTTCTATTTCCACCTTTGCTTTATCAAACATCCCTTCCTTATCGCCATAACTTTTAAACACCCTAGTTATTGAACGACGGAAACCAGCTACATGGGTACCGCCTTCAATAGTATTAATATTATTTACATAACTGAAAATATGCTCCTGGTAACTTGCATTATACACCATTGCCACTTCTACGGTTACATTGTGCTTTTCATCAATACCATCACAATAAATAGTTTTAGGGATCAGTGGCGGGCGATTTGCGTTCTTATCAATAGATTCAACAAATTCCGTAATACCACCTTCACTATAAAAAGTTTTGGAATAAGTAGTACCATCATCTTCTTTATCACGCAAATCATTCAGTGTAATTCTTAACCTGCGGTTCAAAAAAGCCAGTTCTCTTAAACGCCCTTCCAGTATGTCTTTATTATAAATTGTTGTTGTAAAGATGGAAGCATCGGGCCAGAACTGAACGGTAGTGCCGGTTGTTTCACTTTTACCAATTTCACGAACGGCGTATTGCGGAATGCCCGTACTGTATTCCTGTTCAAACTTTTTGCCTTCGCGGTTTACCGTTACATGCAGTTTTGTACTTAGCGCATTTACGCAACTAACACCCACACCATGCAAACCGCCGGAAACCTTATAGGATCCCTTATCGAATTTACCTCCTGCATGCAGTACCGTCATTACAACCTCCAGGGCACTCCTGTTTTCTTTTGTATGCATCCCGGTTGGAATACCACGACCATCATCCTGAACAGTAATGGAATTGTCCTCATTAATAGTAACAATAATATTTTTACAGTACCCTGCAAGCGCTTCATCAATGGAGTTATCTACCACCTCGTAAACAAGGTGGTGAAGACCTTTTACACTGATATCGCCAATATACATTGCCGGACGTTTCCGTACCGCTTCCAAACCTTCTAAAACCTGTATGCTGTCTGCGCCGTAATTATTAGTGGCAAGGGAGGTTAATTCTGCTGTTTCTGTACTCATAAATGCGTCAAAATCTCTTTAAAATTAGTAAAACTCACAATCCTGCGAAGTTAAGGAAAATCAAGGGTTTTGAGCAATTAAAAAGCGTATATTTTCCACCTGGTTTAAAAGTTTTTTAAACTGATTCATTGCCTTAAAATAGACCAAAAAATGACATGAAATGGGAATGAATTTTCATAGCTTTGCAACCCTGCGATTAGGTTAGAAATTGATTTATAAAAAATTTAATGTTCAAACACTAGAATTATTCATTTACCTTTCGTAGCTTTACATCGAAATTTTTCAATGGATCACCAAACAGATATATTATCGCTGGCTTATAAACAACCTTTTCTTTATAATGAAATGGAAGTTTTGCAGGAAGTTGTAAGAAATGTTCCGGGCTCTGTTCGTTATGCTATCAAACGTTATAAGAAACAGCCTCAATGGAATATGGAAGACACAGGCGTGCTGCTGTATCATTACGAAAAAAATAATGCCACTGAAAATTTTCTGGAACTCAGGTTCTGCGTAAGCGGCAATGTCTATTGTAGGCAGAAACAAACCGAATGCGATTATTGTAAATTCAATGCTTCCCGCAGTTGTATAGAAAAAGTAGACAGTGTGGATGTGTTAAGTTTTACTTTTTCACCTTCCTACCTGCACCAGTTTGCAAAGGCACATAAAACTCCGGTTACACTTACCGATAATGTGCTTTCATTTAACCATACAACTTCGTTTTCAAAAATTCTTCCACTTTGCGGTAAAACAAGAATGGCTATTGAAGCATTGCTAAACCATACTTATACCGATACACTGGAAAATATTTTCATCAATGCACAAACACAGATATTGCTGTTATACAGTACCGACTGTATGCTTGGTGAAAAAGAAGAAACAAGCTTCAGCTGTAAATTTTTAGCCAATGAAGCTGATCGCGAAAAAATCATTAAAGCCCGCGAGATATTATTGCAACATATTGGTGAACCTATCACCATTAAAGCTCTCAGTCGCAAAGTTGCCATCAACGAATGTTATTTAAAGAAAGGATTTAAGGAAATCTTCGGCACTACAATATTTGATTTTTATCAGGGACAACGCATGGAACACGCTAAATACCTTTTATATGAAAAAGGATTGAGCGTTACGGAAGTTTCATTGATCCTTGGCTATTCCTCTATCTCTCATTTCAGCACAGCATTTAAAAAGCATACCGGCATTAAGCCTTGTGAATTGTTATTAAGAACGGCTTAATTGTTTTCTGGCGACATTTAAAATCAGGCAAAACCTTTACGGTAATAAAAAGTGCTTTTCCCAATCCGGCACTTTTTTTACCGATTACGAAAGTTCCCTTCTAAGGTCCCGCCCTTACTTTGCAGCATGAAAAAACTGGCAGCTATTATTGTATGCTTACTTTCCTTTTATAATTTTACAAAGGCACAGGTTCGCACTCCCGCACAACAATTGATTCTAACCAATGAAGATTCCCTGTATTCGGGCGTTGGCAAAGCAAAAACTGTATTATCCGGTTATGGTAGTACCTTCTACCAAAGGAACTTTAATGAGAAGACATCTTCCATTACACTTGAAAGAGCTGTTCTGTTCGTAGGTCACCAGTTCAATTCAAAGATTTCAGTTTTTACTGAACTTGAACTTGAAAATGCAAAAGTGGAAGGTGGCGATGAAGGCGGTGAAATCGCCATGGAACAGGCCTATCTTAAATTTAACCTCAATTCCCGCCAATATATTACTGCCGGTTTATTCATTCCGAGGATCGGTACCCTGAATGAAAACCATTTACCGGTAAATTTCAATGGTACAGAACGACCAATTGTAGAGCAATTGATCATTCCTGCTACCTGGCGTGAACTTGGTATTGGTTTTTATGGAAGAGCAAAAAATGCTCCACTCAATTACAATTTTGCATTAATCAACGGGTTGAATTCGGCAAATTTTGAACACGGATCAGGAATAAGAGAAGGTCGCTTTGAAGGGAAAAATGCCACTGCAAATAATATTGCTGTTCATGCAGCCGTGCAATATTTTGTAAAAGATTTTAGCTTCCAGGTATCGGGTTATGCCGGTGGTACAAATGGATTGAGTAAACGTGCCAGTGATAGTCTTGCTCTTGATTCTGGTCCGTTTGCTTTGCCGCTTTATCTTGGTGAAGCCGATATACAATGGTCGCATAATGGTATCAGTGCAAAAGTATTGGGTGCATATATTTCTTTACCCGATGCAGATGATATCAACCTTGCTTATGCCAACAACGTAAGTAAAACAATGTATGGTGCTTACGCCGAACTTGCTTATAACCTCCTTGAGCACAGTAAAAAACTGAAAACACAACAGTTAAATATTTTCGGACGGTATGAAACACTGGACCTGAATTCTTCTGTTCCTAAAAGCGCTGTTTATGATGGTATACAAAAACAGCAGCATATAATACTCGGACTATCGTACCTGCCTATACGAAACGTTGTCGTGAAAGCAGATGTTCGCCTGTTACATACCGGCGAAGAAAACCCGGCACTTGTTATCAATCCAAGCCCGGTTAAAATTCCATACAAACAAAATAACCAGTTCCTGAATATAGGAATTGGATATTCATTCTAATTAAAACTAGGTTGTGCAAAGAAGAGCTTTTTTAAAGGGTGCGTGCAAAATTTGCCTGTTCGGTGCTGCTGGCGCTGCTATTGCGGCTGATCTTTCATCCTGTAGTCCAAAAACTGCCAGCAGCACGTTCAAACCTGTTGTGAACAACAACGAGATTGAAGTTCCTTTATCCCTGTTCAACAATCAGCCTTTCCAGGTAATAAGCCCGGAAAAATTTGATTATGAAATTGCAGTTGAAAAGAAAAGTGACAACACTTACAAGGCATTACTATTAAGATGCACACACCAGGATAACCAGCTAACTACAACGGGTAATGGTTTTAACTGCAGTCTGCATGGCAGTAAATTCGATAAAGAAGGAAATGTGATAAAAGGTCCCGCCGATATTCCTTTGCAGCAGTTGAAGACAAGAATTGAAAATAATCATCTCTTCATACACATATAAATAAACCAATGAAAAAAATAATTATACCTGCAATACTTGCAGCTATATTTTTAGCTGGCTGCAGCAAGGATCACGATAATTCCACGCAGGATTTTAATACAACCAAAGATGCAGTTATCACTGATTTCGTGAATAAGGTTGCGCTACCTGGTTATGCAGAATTAAAATCAAAGGCTGCGGTATTAAATACAACTATTGAAACTTTGAATACAAATACCACTGCTGCAAATCTTGATGCAGCCAAAATTGCATGGAAGGATCTGCGCACTACATGGGAAAGAAGTGAAGGTTTTTTATTCGGGCCGGTGGATCAAAATGAATATGACCCTGAAACTGACACCTGGCCTGTGAACTTTAATGATATGGATGCATTGTTAGCAGATATGAGTCATGATCTCAGTGTAAGTGATATCCAGTCATTAAACAGTCGTGCATTAAAAGGTTATCATCCGCTTGAATATATTTTATGGGGTGAGGATGGAACAAGAACGGCTGCAAGTCTTACAGCCCGCCAAAAAACATATATGCTGAGCCTTGCTATCTTGCTGAAACAAAATGCTGATAATTTATACAATGACTGGGACCCGGCTGCCGGAAATTATGCTCAAACATTTCTTACTGCAGGAACAGGAAGCACGGTATTCGTAAAAAAACAGGATGCATTTCTTGCAATAACAGAAGCAATGATTGGCATCTGTGGTGAAGTAGGTGAAGGTAAAATGCTGGAACCTTATGATCTTTATCCGGTTGACCCTGTACTGGCAGTGCAAAATGTAGAATCGCCTTTCAGCGGAAATTCTGTATCTGATTTTAAAAATAATATCATCGGTGCTTACAATGTATACCTCGGTAAGTTTAATGAAGATGGTACCGGTATTGAAAATCTTGTAAAGGCAAAAAATGGTGCGCTGGATGTTGAATTGCAACAAAAGTTCACAGCTGCTATTCAGTCTTTTAACAATATCACCGTTCCTTATGAACAGGCCATCGACATACAGCGTACCCAATGCCAGGCAACGATGAATGCATTGGATGAACTCGCAACAACGCTGGATGAAAAATTAAAGCCGTTCATTATAACATACATTACGGACTAAATTTATTTAACATTCCTGTCACGGGCACTTATTTATTTCGTCTCTTTGTGGCAGGAATTTCAATTAATAAAATGAAATTAAAATTTCGCAAAACATATCTCGTTACGATACTTATTGCACTTCCTGTGATCCTGATCATGTGCCGTAAGGCAGATAGTTTTCCCGAAGAAAATTATGATCCAAGACTCTCAGGTGGCCTGGCAACGGTGTTTGATGAAACACACAATGCTTTTGGACATGAAATACCATTCATGAATGATGGTGATATGCATGCACATGAAGTAGGCGATGGAAGCGTGGAAAAAACTTTTGTCACTTCCCCTGCCCTGTTAAATTATGGATTGGGTCCTGTATTCAGCAATGTAAGCTGTATCAGCTGTCATCACAATGATGGCAAAGGAACACCTACCGCAGGATTTGTTAACTCATCCTTATTAATTCGATTAAGCATCCCCGGTAGTGATACACACGGTGGGCCGCTACCGGTTCCGGGTTATGGCGGGCAATTACAGGATATTGCTGTTTTCGGCCAACAACCTGAAGCCAGGGTAGACATCAGTTATACTGAGATCCCTTTTACATTTCCTGACGGAGAAATAGTACGACTAAGGAACCCCGTTTATACATTGCTCAATGCCTATATGCCATTGCCGTCGGATTATATGATGAGTCCACGTATGGCGCCTCCTTTCTTCGGTTTGGGACTTTTGCAGAATATTCCTGAAGCAACCATTTTGGCAAACGCTGATGAAAATGATTTAAATGGCGATGGTATAAGCGGGAAAGCGAATTATGTATGGGATGCATACCTGGATAGAAGAATGATTGGCCGCTTTGGTTTAAAAGCAAATACGGCTACCATACTTACACAGGTTGCTTCGGCATACAACCAGGATATGGGTATTACCAGCTATGTATTTCCAAAAGAAAGTTGTTTTGATCAGTCGCAATACGATGGACTGAATGATGATGTTGAGCTGGCCGATAGCCTTTTAAACGGGAGTGCTTTTTACATTAAATCACTCGCAGTGCCTGCAAGAAGAAATGTAACTGATGCAATTGCTTTGCAGGGTGAAAAAATTTTTAAACAGGTCAACTGCGCCGGTTGTCATATTCCTACAATGCGTACAGGCGTAGACGTAACATTAAAAGCATTAAGTAACCAGCGCATACATCCTTACACCGACCTTTTATTACATGATATGGGTCCGGGCCTCGCTGATAACCGCCCCGATTTTCTTGCCGATGGTAATGAATGGAAAACAACTGCTTTATGGGGTATTGGCTTATTTGAAAAAACAAATGGTACTCCTTATTACCTGCATGATGGCAGGGCAAGAACAATTGAAGAAGCTATTTTATGGCATGGCGGCGAAGCAGAAACTTCTAAAAATAATTTTATCCAGCTTTCCACCCCTGATCGTAAAGCCCTTATTAAATTTATTAAGTCCTTATAAATGTCTCATTAAAAATTTGAGCTGTCTTTTAAAAGCAGCCTTTTTTATTTAGATATATCTAATTCAGAAAGCAAGCTGTGAAATATGTTAAGCGTTTACTTTTGTTACAGGTTCGAAATTCACAGGGCGGTAATCACAATCAGAATAAAATTAAAGAGGCTGACTTTGCAGACAGCCTCCTGAACAGGTGCTTATATTCTCTAATTTTTACTAAACAAAATCCGGGCGGTGCGTTCATTGATCAGCATACAAAGCACTGGATCTTAAAGCGGAGTGTTTTTCATGTTTCAGATTTCAAAGAAACGGGAGTAAGACTACTCCCGTTTTACCCTAATAAAACCCTAAACCAGCAAAAAACTTATTCAGTGATGGTTCCATCCTCACTGATCAGTAATTCCTTTGCAGTATTGTCTGCACCAATAATTTTAACTATATAATAAGGAGCTACTCCGGGCATTTGCATTTTAGCAGCTTCCGTAACTTTTGAATTTGGATATTGAGATGATATCGAACTGTTGATCACTTCAGGTAAAGCTTCCGGCGCATACTCAATTTTCGATTTTATTACAGCTCCTGAACCGCTGAATTCTACTGTTTGCCTTAAATGATCAGCATTCTTAAAACTGGCAACATAGTTTCCGCTATAATTCTTATTCCACTGATTCTCATCTGCTACAGAATATTGGCTTTTAAAAGTAGTATTAACATTCTCAGGAACATTAACCTGCTTTACAGATGATGTCTTCTTCTTTTGTTTTTGTGCTTGCGCCGAAAAACCAAGCAGGAGACTCATACCTAATATGAAAAAAGTGCTTTTCATACATTAACTTTTTTGAATTTAACAGGATTTGAAAATATTGTAGTGCAGATAACTAATACTATGCCAAGCATCGTAATTGTGGAAAAAACTCGACGGATCGGTATATTTTTTCCTGTTTATATACAGGCTGGGCTTGTTTTTCATGCGATTTTAAGTAAGTATTTTCCTAACTTTGCACCCTTATTTTAAATAACCTTCCTGAAGTATATATAATGTCCGCCAGATATAAAGAATACCAGCAGCTTAATTTACCCTCCATTGGTCAGGAAATACTTGATTTATGGCAAAAAACAAGTGCTTTTGAAAAAAGTGTTGAACTGCGGGAAGGCAATCCATCTTTTGTATTTTACGAAGGCCCACCCAGTGCCAATGGAATGCCCGGCATTCATCATGTTATTTCACGTACATTAAAAGACCTGGTATGCCGGTATAAAACCATGCAGGGATTCCAAGTAAAACGCAAAGGCGGCTGGGACACCCATGGCCTGCCAATAGAACTGGGAGTAGAGAAAGAACTTGGTATTACAAAAGAAGACATCGGCAAAAAGATCAGTGTTGAGGATTATAATAAAAAGTGCCGCGAAGTAGTAATGCGTTTCAAAGACAAATGGGACAGCATTACGCAGAAAATGGGATATTGGGTCGACCTGGATAATCCATATGTAACTTTTGAAAACGATTATATCGAAACGCTCTGGTGGATATTGAGCGAACTCTATAAAAAAGGTTACTTATACGAAAGTGTAAGTATACAACCTTACTCTCCTGCTGCAGGAACGGGATTATCTTCCCATGAATTGAATCAGCCCGGAACTTATAAAGATGTAAAGGATACGAGTGCAGTTGTTATGTTTAAGGCGAAGGATAATTCCAAATTCCAGGTTCCGGATTCAGAAGAAGTATTCTTAATGGCATGGACGACCACTCCATGGACATTACCTTCGAATCTTGGGTTAACAGTGGGACCAAATATTGATTATGTATTGGTTCAAACATTTAATCCATACACCTCTCTTCCCAATAATGTTATACTGGCAAAAGCACTGGTTGGAAAATATTTTAAAGCTGAAGCTGAAAATGCTGACCTTACAAATTATAAAGCCGGTGATAAGATCATACCATGGAAAATACTTGCTGAATTTAAAGGAAAGGATCTTGAAGGGATGGAATATGACCAACTACTTCCTTTTGAAGCAAATTCATTGGCAGAAATTGAACGCATAACACCCAACGCCAAACCATTCAGGGTTATAACAGGTGATTTTGTTACAACAGAAGATGGCACCGGCATTGTTCATACCGCACCTGCATTTGGTGCAGATGACTTTAAAGCAGGTCAAAAAAATAATCTTGGTATTCTAACACTGGTAGATAAACAGGGAAAATTCATTGATGGTGTGGGTGAATTCAGCGGTCGTTATGTAAAGAATTATAAGGATGATCCTGCTTATGTTGACGTGAATGTTGACATATCAGTAAAGCTGAAAAAAGAGAACCGTGCTTTTAAAGTAGAAAAATACGAACACAATTATCCTCATTGCTGGCGTACCGATAAGCCAATCATCTATTATCCGTTGGATGCATGGTTCATTAAAACAACAGCAGTTAAAGACAGGATGGTTGAGTTGAATAAAACCATTAACTGGAAACCTGCATCTACCGGTACCGGTCGCTTTGGCAACTGGCTGGAAAATATGGTTGACTGGAATCTTAGCCGCAGCCGGTTCTGGGGTACACCATTGCCTATCTGGAAAACGGAAGATGGTGAAACGCAGAAATGTATTGGTTCCATTGATGAACTAAACAGGGAAATAAAGAAAGCCGCTGAAATACTGGGTGGCGAAACAAACAAACATTATTTACATGAAGGTATTCTTGATCTTCATAAACCATATGTAGATGATATTACTTTGGTAAGTGAAGATGGAAGACCAATGAAACGTGTACCTGACCTGATCGATGTTTGGTTTGACAGCGGGGCAATGCCTTATGCGCAATGGCATTATCCTTTTGAAAATGTAGAAGCATTTAAACAGAATTTCCCTGCTGATTTTATTGCTGAAGGAGTTGATCAGACAAGAGGCTGGTTTTATACATTGCATGCATTGGCCGTGCTGTTATTCGATAGCGTTGCTTATAAAAATGTTGTTAGTAATGGACTTGTACTTGATAAGAATGGCAATAAAATGAGCAAGCGCCTCGGCAATGTTGTTGACCCTTTTGCAACAATCGACCATTACGGTGCTGATGCAACAAGGTGGTACCTTATCACCAATGCCTCACCGTGGGATAGTTTGAAATTTGATGAAGAAGGTATAAAAGAAGTGCAGCGCAAATTCTTTGGCACATTATATAATACTTACCAGTTCTTTGCACTGTATGCAAATGTAGATGGATTTAATTTCAGCGAACAATACATACCACTCGATAAAAGACCGGAAATAGATCAATGGATCATATCATCTCTCAATAGTCTTATCAAAGAAGTAACGACTAACATGGATGCATATGAGCCAACGCAGGCAGGAAGGGCTATTGAAGAATTTGTTGACAGTCACCTGAGCAACTGGTATGTTCGTCTTTGCCGCCGCCGTTTCTGGAAAGGTGAATACGAACACGACAAAGTATGTGCTTACCAGACTTTGTATGAATGCCTTGAAACACTGAGCAGGTTGATTGCTCCTGTTGCTCCATTTTTTGCTGATTGGTTATATACAAACCTGAATACGGTTACCAAAAGATTTAATGTGAATTCAGTGCATCATGCCGATTTTCCAAAATCAAATGAAACAAATATTGATGCAGGTTTGGAAAAGAGAATGCAGCTGGCACAGGATATTTCATCATTGATTTTATCACTCCGTAAGAAAGTAAATATCAAAGTAAGACAGCCTTTGCAAAAAGCATTTATTCCTGCTACTGATAGTTCTATGGCCGCTGATATTAAGCTTGTGGAAGACATCATCAAGGCAGAAACGAATATCAAGGAAATTGAAATGCTGGATGCAGACAATGATTTCATCCGCAAAAAAGCAAAGGCGAATTTTAAAACTTTAGGTAAAAAACTGGGAGCTCAAATGAAATGGGCCGCTTCAGAAATAGAAAAATTTGATAACGCCAGCATAGAACTCGTACAAAAAGGTGATTATATCCTCAATGCAAAACAGGTTGCAAACGGGGAAGCGCCTGTTATTATAAATGCCGAAGATATCGAGGTAATAACAGATGAAATTCCCGGTTATGAAATAGCCGGAAAGGGATCGCTTACGGTTGCATTGGATATCAGCATAACAGAAGCGCTGCAGAATGAGGGCAATGCAAGGGAATTCGTAAATCGCATTCAAAATATAAGGAAGGACAGCAATTTTGAGCTTACAGACCGCATCAGGGTTACTGTATCAGGAAATGCTGAACTGCAATCATCATTAATTCAATTTAAAGACTATATTTGCCGCGAAATTTTAGCGGATACACTTGATTTTGTACCCCAGATCAGCAACGGCAGCACCCAAATTGAAGTGAATGCAGTCCCTTTAACCGTAAACATTCTTAAAAAAAGCGAGTAGTATGGCAACTAAAAAGAAAGCAGCGAAACCAGCGGCTAAAAAGCCAGCTCCTAAAAAAGCAGCAAAATCTGTAAAAAAAGCGGCTCCGGCAAAAAAAATCGCCAGGCCAGCTGCGAAAAAGCCTGCTCCGGCAGTTAAAAAACCTGTGGCCAAAACTGCACCTAAAAAATCCGTAAAGCCTGTTGCACATAAAGCTGCACCTGCGAAACATGCAAATAAACCATTGCCAAAACCAATTGCTAAACCTGTAACTTCAGCGACAAAAAAACATCCGGAAGCTGTACAAAAACCGGTACACACACCAATGGCAAAAAAGACCGAAGAAAAAAAAGCACCTGCTAAACCAGTTATAAAAGAAACTGCAAAGCCTCATGTTTCACCAAAAGCGAGCGCACCCAATCCAAAAGATATAAAAGTGATGCCGCCCAAACCGGTAGTAATTCCGAAATTAACTACCAAGACCTCACGCAAATATTCTCCTGATTTTACCAAGTCAGTACTGGATCAGCCAAAAAATGATCCGGGAGCACCCATTGTACGTTACAATGATTCGGACTTACTGGAATTCAGGGAATTGATCCAGCGCAAACTGGAAGCTGCAAAAAAAGAACTCAATTATTTACAAGGACTCATTACACGTAAAGATGAAATGGGTGGTGACGAAAGCGAAAACCGTTACATGACCATGGAAGACGGAAGTCTTAGCATGGAACGTGAACAATTAAGCCAGATGGCCAGTCGCCAGATCACTTTCATTGATCATCTTGAAAAAGCAATTATGCGTATCGAAAACAAAACCTACGGTATCTGCCGCGTAACAGGTAAACTGATCGATAAAGCAAGATTGAGAGCAGTACCGCATGCTACATTAAGCATCGAGGCAAAGATGGGAATTGTGAAATAAGAAAGATTAAATAACTATTAAGAAAGTAAGCTGTCTGGTTAAAGACAGCTTTTTTTATTTCTTAAAAGTTGAGCGAAGAAGTTCCCGCTGATTTGCGCTGATTAAATACACGCTGATTTTCGCAGAATATCCTGCAGATTCATTTGTAAAAACCTGCGGGAAAAACAACTTTTTATCTACCAGGAAAACCAATCTTTTCCAAAACCTCAGTAAACCGTGCATCATTCCTGAGAGATAAAGGAACCCATGGTTCGTACCTCAGCATCACCAGTATAGGATCACGTTCTTCCATCGCATTATGCAAAAGTTCGAATGCTTCATTTAAATTAGCCAGGTATGCGGCAGATAAAGCCGTAAAAGTTTTGGCGATATATTCAGTCCCTGATCTTTCTTTTAATTCATTCATCAAAAGCTGAGCCTCAACAATACGACCGCTTACACAATAAGCCCATATCAATGCATTCACTATAAAATGGTGACGATTGGCAATATTCAATACGGCTTCATAAAATGTAACAGCCTCTGCAGTCTTTCCCAAGGCAATTAAGATCATGCCCTTGTTCAACAGGCATACAAATGAATATCCATCCAGCTCAATGCCGGTATTGCAAACCGTTAGTGCTTCATCAAATTTCCCGGCACAGTGCAATATCAAAGATTGGGTTGCGTAACAAATGGAACTGAGTGGTTCCAGTTTAATTGCTTCTTGTCCATGTTTTATTGCTTCGTCAAAATTGCCTTCCACACAGGTAAGATAATTCCATCCGTACCTGAAATGTCCTTCTGCATATTTTTGATTTAACTCGAGCGACCTGAGGAAATTTTGTTTTGCTTCCATCCAGTTCCATTCAAAGCTGGTATAATAATAACCAAGGCTGCAGTAGGGCTGGCAAAGAGAAGGATCCAGTTCAATTGCTTTTTCTGCAGATTGTTTTGCTTTTATCATTGCCTGTTGCGGATGCATGAGGCCATAAGTTCCAATTAATAAAATGGCATCTGCATAAGCAGAATGTGCTAATGCAAATGCAGGATCCAGTTCAATAGCCTGGAGGAAAAAATTCAAACCTGTTATTAATGACGGGCCACGTCTTGACATATAAAATCTGCCCTTTAAATACAATTCATAAGCGGCAGTATTCTGTGTATGGCTTTTTATAATAAGGCTGCGGTCATCTTCGTGTATGATTACACGTAATTTTTCTGTTATGGTGAGGGCAATTTCATCCTGTATTGCAAACACGTCATCAATTTCACGATCATATCTTTCCGACCAGAGATGGTATCCATCATCCACGCTGATCAGCTGAACCGTTATCCGGAGTTTATTGCCCTGTTTACGGACACTTCCCTCCAGCACAGAATGTACATTCAGCTTTTTACCAATTTCCCGCAGGTCGGTATTCGTTCCTTTAAATTGAAATGAAGAGGTGCGGCCAGCAACATGCAGGTTTTTTAAATGTGTAAGTGAATTGATGATCTCTTCCGATATTCCATCTCCAAAATATTCCTGTTCCTCATCATTACTCATATTTACAAAAGGCAGTACGGCAATTGATTGAATAATCTTTTGATTTCCAAACTTGCCATTCAGTTCATTGCGTCCGGGCAAAGGAATATCTTTTATGGAAAGTGCAAAGATCTCCATCGACTCATCTACGTGTTTGAAATCAAAACTGCCAAGTGGGTTTAGTCTGAATTCCGGCTTATTTCTAAGTTGTTTTTGTACATCACCCGAAATCAATACTGCACCGGGCACTCCCATACTTTCAATGCGTGAAGTAATATTCACACAATCGCCGAAAATATTTCCTTCATTATAAAGAATATCCCCTAAGTGAATACCAATACGAACGGGTACAGCTGGTGATATTTGAAAATCTTCCTGTAAAGCACCTGCACAGCAAACTGCATCGGGTGAATTCCTGAAAATAACCAGGGCTCCGTCTCCAAAATACTGGATGAGTTCTCCGCTGAACTCATTTATTCTTTTTTTCAATGCATTTTTAAAGGCATTCAGCTTTATTAATGCCAATGCCTCATCCTGCTGCATCATAGCAGTATAACCTACTATATCAGCAAACATAATAACAGCCAGCTGGTGGGATCCCTGCGACAAGGTTTAATTTTTAAAAGAAAAGTACGGTATTTTATTTAATCAGGCTTAATTGTAAGGTCGACGGTAATACAAGGACAAATAAAAAATAAAAGGCCACAATAGAAATTGCAGCCCCGTTTAATTAAGATCAATTCCCAATTAAAACTTGTATCGGGATAAATGTAAAAAGCATTTTTATCAGAAAATAAAAAAAACGATTATCTGGCAATATTTATCGGTAAGTTCTGATAGAAAATATTTATAAACGGATATCAGTGGTTGTATGAGCATTTATCAGCTTAAGTTGCTCATAAATTTTATTTTTTAAATCAGTGTCAATAACACCCGAATCAAGCCATTTCTGAAAAGCGTAAAAAGACCAATCAGAAATATTAATCTTATCGGACGAAAACTCCTTTTTAATAAGTTCATTTTGGTCTTTTAGCTCTTTATCATAATTCTTATCCATATACATCTTCGATACAATCTTCAAAAAATTTGTAACCAATGCCTGCGTGGGTGTAAGCCTGAATTTTGATGGATCCGTTGATAAAATATTATTTGCGGTTGATGCTGAATTATTCATAATACAGGCTTCTGCGAGGTTTAAATAATTTACCCATAAAGTAGAATCTTTATTAAGTATTTTTTTATAATAAACAATTGCAGAATCATACCTCTCCCCATGAAAGTAAGCCCTTGCCTTGGACCTGTTTAATCCATAAAAATCTTTACTGTTAACCGTATGCCACAAGTCGAGATAGTGAATTGATTTTTGCAGAGTAAGGTTTTTAATTTCTGCATCATTCAAACTATCCAGTCGTGAAATGCATGCGGTTGCCTGGGCTGAATACAAATTTGCAGGGTCATACAGGTTCATTCCTAAACCAAGTTGCATAAAAAAGTCAACAGAATCATATTTATTGAGATATGTATAACCATACCGGGCTCCATCCAGGGATTCTGCTGTAGAATCGATTCTGAAAGAATTGAGAAAACACGATATTGCCTTTACGTAAGCCTTTTTTCCAAGAAGGAAAAAGCCTTTTTGTATCAAAGCTGAACTCAGGTTTGATTTGTCAGCTTCAGGATTTACAGCTATCGCTTTTTCAAAATGAGTTATTGCCGAATCATAATTCGATTCTATTTTGTTTTCATCACCGTTCTTAATCTCCAGGTAATATTTACCAAGCAGGTTATAGGTTTCTGCAATATTCATTCCCGATTCAATGGCAAGTTTTGCCTGGTCAAAAATACTGTCGTTTTGCAATTGAAAATAACAACGGGCCAGTTGGAAGTGTATACCAGGATAATTATTGTCAAGTTTCAGGCAAAGATTAAATTGCTCTATTGCGTCTGTATATAATCCTTTATTTAAAAAACCATTGCCTTTACCCTCATACCCGGCAATATTTTTTTTATTACTTATGATTGCTTCATCAAAATAAGAAATTGCATCGTCGTTATTTCCTCTCTTTAGTTCTATGTTACCCAATTGATTAAAACCCAGCCATACACTATCTTTTTTTTGTGTAATCTTATAGGCAAGCACTGTTCCAAGACTTAGATTATTTTTAGCTATAGCCTCATTGCCGGCATTGAAAAGCACAATAGTATTTACACCCGAAAAATGCATAACAGAAGCATTCCAGTTTCCACCATCATCTATTATTACGTCAAGAAAACTCTGAATATCTTTTGTAGTAAGATTTAAAAGGTCATTTTTGTAATACAAGCTTCGTTTCTGTTCAGGTAAATAAAGTGTATCGATAAAAGAAGTCTTAGTATAAACTATTGGTTTTAAAACAATCCTCTTGCTTTTTTTATTTTCTTTGCTGATTATACCGGTAATAATAATATTGGCATGTAATGTATCAAAAAGACTGTTCAATGTAATTTGCCTGGCCGCCATTGAATTAACATCTCTTCCAAATAAAACATTGAATTTATTTCTGCCTCTTAAGTTAAGTGCCGCATAAGATGCCGCAAAATCTTTAGACATATCGTATGAAGAAATTGTTTCATCATCAAGGCGGTTATCAAAATATAAAATGGCAACATTTTTTAAAAGAGTTGACGAAATGCCTGCATTATTCAGGTTAATGGCCTGCTTCAAAAATCCAGCTGCAGAATCAATTTCCTTGTATATATCATTTAAAGGTTTATATCCGGAATTATACCGGCGAATTGTTTTCTTACCCTGGATATCAATGAGATCAAATGAAACCTTAAAAAGATTTTCCGACTCAGTATAATTTCCTGAAATAAAATACCCGATTTTTTCTTTGTTCAAAGAATCCCTTAGATTGTTTTCAAGTATATTATTGCTATTATGCCTTACCGACTGAACAGACATTTGTTTTTGAAAATCATCTCCTAACCCAAGAGCATCAAGCGAACAAAAAGTAAAATCCGTCTTATTAAATATGCCTGAACAAATCAATTCCGGGATCCGCTGATTCATTGCGCCAAACCTTTCGCTTAGAACATTAATTGAGAAATTACCAGAAACACGGGTTTGCCCGAAAGTATCGGGCTTATAACTTAAAAGCAGCCCAATTAATAGAATATAAATCGGCTTCATGTGTATTTTATTTAATTTCTAATTTCAAAATCGCTTTTCCGAATTTGTCTACAGCATCGCAAATATCTTTTTTCATTTGGACTGTGTTATCAATCTTAATAACAAACTTTTCAATCGAGGAATTGCGTTTATATATTTTCAGTGGAACCTTTCCTTTCGAAAGATCCGTACCCTCATCCATGTTGATAAATGTATCACCGGTTCCATTTGGTGAGGCCAAATCCACAGTTACGATATAATTCATAACAAACTCAATTTTATTTCTTTTATCAGGCGACTCCGGACAATATTTTAGAAATTCTATGTATAAACGATTAGGTAAATTTTCAATAGAAGTTATTTTATTTGCGTCAACCATATTCCCAATATGGATTATTCTTGTTTCCGGTATTGACTTACCCTCAATAAGATTCTTACAATATTTAGCGATACTGTGCTCAAACCACCATTTAAAGTCATCTTCGTCATCGTCATTGAATGACCCTGTGAAAACGCCAAGAACAATGTTTTTGCCACCCTGTTTCTTCATGGGATCAAAATCATTACCAGCTGCGGGTTTGGTTTCTAATTCATAAGAAATTGACATAAGGCTTCCATATGCTGAAATGTTTTTCCGTATCCAGTATTTATATTTCTTCAGGTACTCCTGTACGTCCGGCTTTCTTTCAAGATATTCTACATTTGATTCTGATATATCAATTTTGCAATTACTCTGAACAAAAAAAGACTCTTGCTTTTTTGTCCAATCAACAATTGCTTTATTCTTTAATGGATTTATGAATAATAGTTTCTGACCTTGCTGGGCACATAAGTCAATATTAAAAGCCAGGTTTGACAGTAAAAAGAACAACAGATAATAATTGCGGCCTGGCATCATTTGCTTTTTTTGGCATTATCAATTAATGACTTAAAATCGTTTTTAAAATTCATACTGTCGCTTACATATTTCTTAGCCTGAACTAATAGACTATCAACTTTCACCTCAATTTTTTTATCTTCTTTTACCAGGTTTAATTCGCTTAATAGTACGAGGTACCAATCGATAAGCTTTGTAACATATTCCGTCTGTACATCATAGTTTTTTATTTCTGCAAAAGCAATCTCTGTATCCTGATTTATTTTTTCCAGAACAATTTCTCTTTTACTTTTTGAAACTGTGAGACAGTTCCAGAATTTTTGAAAAGACGTTGGCTTTTTTAAGGAGCGCCACATTTTTTTTATAGCATTAAGTACCTGCTCTGTACTTACCTGTTTTTTTTCTATTCTTTTATTGTCATCAGGTTCTTCAATAATATCCTGCAGCAAGAACGGAATCACAGTCTCCTGGTCATAGGTTGTCAGCATGCTTAATGCTCTGAGTCTTTTTATTTCCGAAGTATCGGAAATGTCCTTAACTATTCCTATCATTTCACTGTTAAAATGTGCTTCTTCGCGTTTTCCTGCATTTTCCAGGTAGTTATATAAAGGAGTAACAAGAAAAAGAATTGCCGTAAAAAAACTTCCTATTGCCACAAGCTTTGCAGTATTCTTTTCAATCCATGTCCATATATTTTTGGGCACTGGTGCAGGAAAAAATTTTTCTGAGCTTGTTTTTGCAAGAAGTACGAGCTCTGCCTTGATTTTCTTTTCTTCGAGCATTTCCTTTTTATCGTCGGAAGAAGGATAGAGTCCGTTTATTTGCTCCTGGGTAATTAGGTCCGCCATTTTTTGATATTTAATGAAATAAGACCTTCTTTATTTCTATTGAGTTGATATCGTGCTATCGAAAACCAATTATAAAATTTAAAAAAAATTTGCGTTTTTGCAACCGTTTTATCACGGTAAATAAAGGGGGATTTCCCCTAACAGGCAATAGGAGTTCTCAGGTTTTTTAAGATGAACAATTTGTACCTGTGAAGATTATTGAAACAATTTATTCTGAAGTACACAAAAAACTATGCTTTATTTTAAAAGCGCAAACAACCACGGCATATTTTTCCCGTATTGAATAAATAGTCCTGATCAGGCAACACCTTTCTAACTGCAATTATTTCATCATTTAATTCAGTAATTATGATCTCAATTGCAAAAGTTCATTTCACCGGCAAATTCCATTTATTCATCTTAGTGGTCTTTATTGCATTCATTGTTTCATGTAAGAAAAATAAAGATGAACCTGTTGTAAATGTTCAGTCCAATCTTCAACTTGTTGCAGAAAATCTTGTTGCACCCTTATCGGTAGTGGAATCGCCCGATGGTACCAACAGGTTGTTCATTGTAGACCAGGTTGGAAAAATATACATTGTGCCTAATGGAGGTATCATGCTGTCTACACCATTTTTAGATTTATCATCACGTCTGGTTACTTTAATGCCTGCATATGATGAAAGGGGATTACTTAGCATAGCCTTTCATCCCGACTTTCAAACGAATGGAAAATTCTATGTGTTTTACACAGCTCCTCCTAATCCCGGCGGACCTGCACCGGATGGATGGAGCAGTCTTACCCGTATTTCAGAATTTACAGTTTCTTCCAATGCAAATGTTGCTGATGCAGGTTCAGAAAGAATTATTCTTGAGCAGGATCATCCACAATTCAATCATAATGGAGGTACGATTGCTTTTGGCCCGGATGGCTATTTATATATTTCTATTGGCGATGGTGGTGCATCTGATGACAATGCACCGGGACATTTTCCCGACTGGTATGCCGATAATGCCGGGGGTAATGCACAAAATATCTGGGCAAACCTGATGGGTAAAGTTTTACGAATTGATGTTAATGCTGGTCAGCCTTATGCTATTCCGCCCGATAATCCATATGCAGGATCATCTTATGCAAAAAAAGAAATCTATGCATTTGGATTCAGGAACCCTTATCGTTTTTCATTTGACCAGGGAGGTTCTCATGGACTATACCTTGGAGATGCAGGACAATCTTTGTGGGAAGAAGTTGACGTGGTAACCAGGGGCGGTAATTATGGATGGAATGTAAAGGAAGGATTGATATGTTTTAATACTGATGATGACCTAACGGTTCGGCCTAATTGCCCGGCCGTAGATACCGCAGGCAATCCGTTAATGGACCCCGTACTGGTAGTAAAAAACAAAGCACATCCCGATGGGAATGGCGTTGCAACTACTATCATTGGTGGAAATATTTACAGGGGAAATATCCTTCCTCAATTGAATGGGAAATATGTATTCGGGATATTTTCACAGGGTAATGGCAATGCTGCAGACGGAAAATTGTATGTAGCAAATCCGGCGAGTTCGGGCATGTGGTCATACGAATCACTTGATCCGCGTGATTACCAGGGCAACCTTGGATATTTTATAAGAGGATTTGGCCAGGATTTGTCGGGTGAAATGTATGTTGCTGTAAGCGGCGAAGCAGGCATATCAGGTTCAACAGGAAAAATTTTTAAATTGGTAGCAGCGCAATAAAACAGGTGTTTTTATTAAATATAAAGATCCGGTCATCCCGGATCTTTTGTTATATAGAATTATTCGTCATCCTCATCTTCTTCCTCTTCTTCATAATCATCTACCACCTGTTCACCATCATCTCCACCGAGCCCCGGGCCATTTGAAGGAAGTATATCATATCCCTCTTCTTCATTTTCATTTTCTTCTTCCGGTTTTCTTTCTGAAGATGTTCCTGTATCTTCTATATCACGTGGGTTTATTTCTTCTTCATTAAAATTTTCGTATCGCATAACATAAGTTTTGATACAGGAAAAACAATATTGATGCCATCAATTGCAGGATAAGAATAAAATTATTGCATATCGAAAATTCAACATGCAATACAGTTGCCAAATATGTGTTTAGGATTGTACTATCGTAGTAGTGTAAATGTGCCCTTTTCATCTATGATCCTTCCCCCCGGAAAGTGATAACGGCACATCCATATATAACTGCCAACGGGTTGAGCCTTGCTGTTCCAGTTTCCATCCCAGCCGGCACCAACAATTTTTGTAGAAAATATTTTTTGCCCCCAGCGATTGAACACCATAAAATAATCGAGGATAAATCCACCGGGAACATTAGGATATAATGTTGGGTTCAATCCATTCGGTGTAAACGCGTTCGGCACATAAAATCCCTCTCCATAAGTTGTTCCCTTTGCATGAGCGGTATCACTGTCGCCACAACCCTGGGGAGGACTTAGTGCAATTACACTGATGTTTACTGTTTGTGAATGTGATAACCCGGTTACAGTATGTGACAAACCGGTACTTCCGCTACTCGGCGAGATATAAGAGCCGCCATCTACTGAAACAATGTATCCTGCAGCTCCGGCAACGGGCGGCCAGCTGAATGTAATACTTTCGGGTTGAATATCAGTTGCCGATACACGGGGTGTATCAAGCTGCGGAATAAAATTAACTGCAACGGGTGTAAGAATACTTGTGCAGGTACCATCAGAAGTTTCTACATAATAAGTTGTAGGTGTGGCAACTGCTGTTGTAGTATAAGTTGTTCCGGTCGACAGGGCTGTTGCTCCCGATGCATCAGCATACCAGCTATAGGTATTGGTTGCTATAGCGTTTTGCACAGATAATGTTGCAGTATTTCCCGGGCAAATAGAAGGACCGCTTGCGATCGGGGGTGGTACGGTTGTAATTGTAACAGTAACCGGTGTACGAATACTTGCGCATGTTCCATTTACCGCCTCTGGATAATAAGTTGTGGTGGATGTTAATACAGGTGTAGTGAAAGATATGCCTGTAGCCAGTGCTGCTCCGCCTGTTGCTGCAGCATACCAGTTATAAGTATAAGCTGCATTCGGCGATTGAATAGTAAGTGTAGCTGTAGCCCCTGAACAAATTGTAACTCCATTTACCGTTGGCACAGGTGTTACTGTAATGCTCACGAGTACTGCAGTACGTACACTTACACAGGTGCCATTTACATTTTCTACATAATAAGTTGTTGCAGCAGTAAGGGCCGGTGTGGTGAAACTTGTTCCTGTGCCTAGTGCTGTTCCGCCTGTTGCAACACTGTACCAGTTATAGGTAGAACTGGCATCCGGGCTTTGAACGGTAAGAATGGCCGTTGTACCTGTACAAATGGTTACAGGACTTACTACAGGGCCATTCACCGTAGCTAAACTAACTGTAACCGGCGTACGAATACTTACGCAAGTTCCATTTACTGCTTCCACATAATAGGTGATGGCGGAAGAAATAACAGGAGTTGTAAAAGAAGTTCCTGTCGCCAATACAGTTCCGCCCGTTGCAACGCTGTACCAGTTGTAGGTATACGATGCATTGGGACTTTGAACGGTAAGTGTTGCTGCACTTCCCGGGCAAACAGAAACATTGTTCACCAGGGGTGATGCAGGGGAAGGTGGAGTATTCAGTGTAACAGGATAAGTGCTCTGGCATGTACCCTGCGTGATGGTTAAAGTATAGGTGCCACCCGCAACGCCTGTAAGGTTTGCTGTTGCCTGCCCTGAAGGATTCCATGAATAAACAAACGGGGGATTGCCGCCGGTAACCGTAGTCGTTACACTTCCACTTGTTGGATTGGAACATAGCGGATCCGTAGGAACCATTGTTGCAATAATGGTATCCGTAGCATAAGTAAAGTAATTGTTATGATTCAATATCATGTCTGCATACAATTTTCCATTGGCAGCAGTAAGAGGATGAATAATGGTAGCACCGGGTGGAAAAGTGGGATCGGTTGACGAAATAATATTCTTTACAGATGCAGGAACAGAAGCCTGGTCTACAGAATAGGTTTGTGTAATCGATTGCCCGATCTTACTTACTTTCCATATCCGCTGCATACGCTGTGCCTTTCCATTAAAAATACACTGATCAACAGTTGTGGGCAAGCCATTATCACCAACCAGGAGGAATGATTTGTCGTTAGTAAAAGTATTTGTATTGGCTGAATTCAATAAGGGGAAATTACCGGCAGCATAAGTACCGTTATATAATGTAACCAATCCTGCAGCGTTAATTGACTTGGATTGCTTTTGTGACAAATTGGAAGCATCATCTCTTGCTATCCCGGTAATATTATTTGCATAACTGCTATTAGCCGCCCTATCCCAGATAATGGTTCCATCTGAAGCAGTATAATTATTTGCATTTGCGACTGCCTGGTCGAGTGTGAATCCATATTTAACTGCGAGGTAAGATTCAACTTTATTTATTTCTGCAGGTGTTAATGTTGCTTTATAAATAATCACTTCAGCCATGTCGATTTGTGCCGGTAGATTAAGGAGGTTTTCATTGCCTATTACGATCTTATCTGTTACACCTGAAAAATCGCCGGCACCGTTAGTTAAAGTAAGCGTTGTATTATTGGCTCCGTTCAGCCTGTTAATTGAAGTTGAACCAGCAGCATCAGCATAAGCAGTGGATAAAGAATGTTGATTCAGTACATTAATATTTCCAACGTTTTCTCCATAGGATGCCACAACTGCTTTGGGAAAATCAAACCGAATGTTTCCGCCTGCATTTTCAAAACCCAGTCTGCCAGTTGCACCCACCTGGTCGGTTTCCCATTTAAGCCAGACAATCCCTCCTTTTAAATTAAATACCTGGAACACGGTAACATTACTGTTTGATACCAATGAAGTACCGGGAAAAAGATTTGTACTCGACAATGAGTTTGTAAATCCGTCGAAACGGATATAAGGATTGAAATTAATTCCTGCATCAATAAATGTTGGACCTGTTTGAGCAGTTGCTGTGCCGGTTATTGATTGAACAATAAAGTTACCTGTAACATTTGCACCCGATACTTCCTGCCATTGAGATACAATATTTGCCGCACTCGTTACTCCAACATCAGACCTTAACCACATTGTATTATTGGTTGCAATACCACCCGGGGATTGAGCTAAGGAATCAAAAACAGATAGTAATAGGACCTGGAAAATTAAAAGATATCTCATGAGAAGCTATTGGTAATGGAAAGATAAAAAAGAAACTGCAATCAGCCATATGAATGACGAATATTTGACAATCAATCGTGAATGGGTAACAGCACAAAATACATGAAATAAAAACTGCTTACATAATTATAATCAGTACCCAAATCACCGTTCTTATTCTTTCATTCTGATATCTGGCTTAAATACATTTATGATAGTAGATGCTGCTGGTTGATTTTTCGCTTACTCTCAAAAAAATTAATGGCGTGGAAAAATTACGCATAAAGTATAAAAATGTTTCCAAACATATACGGTACCAGGGATTCTGGAAATTCTGCTTTTCCAAAATCTATGATCATTCAATGCAATCCCGTTTAAAGAAGATTGGCATTTTTCATCCCAAACGAAGCGGAAATCTTTCAGTAACAATTGCACAATCCATTAACAAGGATGCGCATGAAGATCAGCCTTCATCTTTCTATGATATAAAACGGGCTTTAAAAAAAACAGGATTGAAGCCTGCAGAAATATCCGTACTGGATGTAGGATGCGGTGAAGGAAGAGTACTGAATTTCGGCATGATGTTACGCTTTAAGAAAGTAATGGGTATTGATCTTGATCAACCTGCATTAATAAAGGCAACTGAAAACTGCAAAAAAATGAAGGAGCAGGGGTTTGATACATTATATAATGTAGAGCAGGCAGATGCTGCTGTTTATAAAATACCAGCAGATATTAACCTGGTTTATTTATTTAATCCTTTTGGAGAAAGAACAATGGAAAAATTTATTGAGAATGCCATTCATTGCGCAGGCAATAAAGAATTGTATTTTATTTATTGTGTGCCCGACTTTGTGGACCTGTTTAATAAATATCCTGCCGTAACAAGACTTCATCAATTTTATAACAAGGAAAAATCGAGTATCCGGACTTCTGTATTAAAGTATAGCCCTCAAAAAATTTCCGCTTAATAACAGCATTGCATTATTTCACTTCCTGCATTTCTACAAGACGTTTGTAAAATCCGTTTTGAGCGATCAGGCTGTCATGCGTTCCTCTTTCTACAATCTCCCCTCTTTGCAATACCACAATTTCATCAGCATGCCTGATGGTGCTTAGCCTATGTGCAATCACAATAGAAGTACGGTTGCTCATGAGGTTATTGATCGCATCCTGTACGAGGCGCTCACTTTCTGTATCAAGCGATGAAGTCGCTTCATCAAGTATGAGTATCGGCGGGTTTTTCAACACAGCCCGTGCGATGGTCATACGCTGGCGTTCTCCCCCGCTTAATTTTACACCCCGATCACCAATATTGGTTTGATAACTTTCTTCTTTTGCTTCAATAAATTTTGCTGCGTTTGCAATCACAGCCGCATGTTCTATTTCTGCTTTTGAAGCATTGTCTTTACCCAATGCAATATTATTGGAAATGGTATCATTGAAAAGTATTGCTTCCTGCGTTACAATTCCCATTTGATTGCGTATGGAATGCAGGGTATAATTTTTAATATTCATTCCATCTATCAGCACTTCCCCTTCGGCGGCATCTATGAAGCGGGGAATAAGATCTGCAAGTGTACTTTTACCAGCACCACTGCTGCCAACAAGAGCAATGGTTTTTCCCTTTTCAATACGAAGATTAATGTCTTTTAAGATCAGTTTATCATCATAGCTGAAACTTACATTCTTAAGCTCAATAGAATGGGTAAACGCTGTAAGCTCTTTTGCAGCAGGCAGTTCTTTAATACTTACCTGTTCATTTACCAGGCTCTCAATTCTTTCGATACTTGCAGCTCCTTTCTGAACATTGTAAGAAGCACTTGATAATGCTTTCAATGGTTGTATCAGTTGCGTGAAGATGGCAATATAAGCAAGGAAATCACCTGCATTTAAAGTAAATGAACTGTCTTGTGCAAGTACCAGTCTTCCTCCATACCATAAAATACAAAGCACTGCGGTAACACCCATGGCTTCAGAAAGCGGCGAAGCAAGATCGCGGCGACGATTCGCCTTATTTTTCAGGTGATACATGGCATTGTTCTCTTCCTCAAATTTCGTCTGCATCTTTTTTTCAGCATTGAATGCTTTAATGATGCGTATTCCACCCAATGTTTCTTCAATGGTAGAAAACAATACACCGAATTGCTGCAGTACTTTTTTATTTTCCTTTTTAAGCGAACGGCCGATTCTTCCAAGTATAAGCCCAGCAATAGGCAGGAATATTACAAGGAATAAAGTAAGCTGTGGACTAAGCACGATCATGTAAATAAAAAATAAAATGATCGTGATCGGTTCCCTGAAAATACTTTCCAGTACGCTGATCGTTGATACTTCAACATCATTCAGATCATTCGACAATTTACTCATGATGTCTCCTTTGCGCTGCTCACTGAAATAACCAATCGGCAGTTGCAGAATTTTATTATACATGTTGCTGCGCATATCATTTAAGATATGATTACGGATAGGATTCAGAAAATATGCACTGAGGTATGCAAAAAAGTTTTTTAGAAGAATGGCCGCAAACACAACGAGACAAATAACCATCAGGGCTTTGATATTACCACCGGGTTCATTGATTACACCGTAAAGCCATTCCTTAAAATGGTTGACGGGATTGATGTTATTAAAAAATCCTGTCTTTGAAACCACTTTAAAAGCATCGCCCTGTTTGAATATGAGCATTAAGAAAGGACTGAGCAATCCTAATGAAATCACACCAAATATGGCGGAAAGCACATTAAAACTGAAATATGTAATTACCAGTCCGGGGTATTTTTTTATATATCGGAAAACAGATTGTAAACTCTTCATATTATCCTTGAAAATATAAGCTGATATAAACGCACAAAGTAAGTACATTTACAACTATAAAAGTGAATATATGCTGGAAGGTAAAAGGCAAAAGCAGGTGGCAGCAGTGTTGGAAAAAGAAATGAACGATATATTTCAACGCCTGGGCCTTGCTATGATGGATGGAGGAATGATCTCTATTGCTTCAATAAAAATAACACCCGATCTTTTTGATGCACGCGTTTATCTTAGTTTTTTTAAGGTAAAGGATCCGCAGGCTGCACTGAAAACAATCCAGGAAAGATCTTGGGAAATAAAAAAAGAACTCACGGTAAGAGTAAGACACCAGTTAAGAAGTATGCCACAGCTAAGCTTCTTTATTGATGACACGCTGGAGTACGTAGATAAGATGGAGAAGCTGTTTAAAGATATAAAGAAGCAGGACGAGAAAAATAAAAAATAATGCTGAATTATGAATTATGATTATGAATTGCTTTGGTATAAACAACTTTTCGTAAAACAGATTCAGATTCAGAATTCATCATTCAGAATTCAGAATTCCTGATGTATTTAAATTTCGCATGGCGGTATTTCAGAGCTAAAAAATCTGCCAATGCTATTAATATCATTGCATGGGTAACTACATGCGTAATTGCTTTTGCAACCTGTTGCCAGGTATTGGTATTAAGCGTTTTTAATGGTTTTGAAGATTTGGTCAAATCACTCTACTCTTCTTTTTATTCAGATCTGAAAGTTGTGCCTGCAAATGGTAAAACAGTTATGTTGACTGCAGAGCAGTTTGCCCAGATCAACAAACAGCCCTATGTATTGCATTCTTCGCTGGTAGCCGAGGAAAATGCATTGCTCCAGAATGATGAGAACCAGTCATTGCTTCGTTTGAAAGGCGTTGATGAAAATTTTCGCATGGTGAGCGGCCTGCCACGTAAAATCGTAAAGGGAAAATTTGATGTAGGTGATATCAATCATCCTAAAATTATTGTAGGGGCAGGTATAGAATATGCAACCGGCATCGTACTCAATGAAGCATTCGCTCCGCAGGAAATGACCATCATTCTTCCCAAAAAAAATGTGAGCAGTAATGATATACTACAGTCTCTAAGTGAAGGCAATGTAACCCCCAGTGGTTCTTTTGCCATACAGCAGGAATTTGATAACGGGTATGCAATTACCAATATTGGATTTGTAAAACAACAAATGGGATTTAAAGTGGATGAATACAGTTCTGTAGAAATTAAACTGCGGGCAGGCACCGATATTAAAGATGCACAAAATGCATTACAGCTTTTGCTTGGCAAAAATTATCTTGTGCAGACAAGATATGAGCAAAATACCAATCTTTATCAAACCATGAGAATTGAAAAGTGGGCTATTTATGCAGTGCTTACACTTATCCTGGTGATAGCAGCATTTAATATGGTAAGTGCGCTCACGATGCTTGTCCTCGAAAAAAAACAGGATATCGCCATTTTGCAAAGCATCGGAACGAACCGAGCCCAGGTAAGAAAAATATTTTTGAGTGAAGGAATTTTATTGGGAGGATTAGGAGCTGCTTCCGGAATTTTACTTGCACTGCTGATCTGTTTTTTACAAACCAGGTTTAAATTGATCCCGTTACGCGGTGGATCGTTTTTAATTGATTATTTCCCGGTAAAATTAATTGCAACAGATTTTTTACTGGTTGCAGTGACGGCAATGACAATATCATTGATCGCTTCCTGGTTCCCAGCGCTAAAAGCTTCGAGACAGCCGTTGGAACTGAGATAGATTTAAATTTGTTGAATATTGTTAATATGGTTTAATGTTGAAAAGAAACAATACACTTTAACTATATTAAACCATCTTCAACTATCATTCAACTTAATAATCACCCAACGTTTCCGGTAACTGCGCCAGGGCTTTTTTAAGTTGTTCATCATTGGGCGCAATGCCATGCCATTCATGACTTCCTTCCATAAAATCAACACCCTTACCCATTGCCGTTTTCATCAGGATCACCACAGGCTTTCCTCTACTAAGTAATGTTTTTGCTTTTTCAAGTCCTGCAACCACTGCATCGATATCATTTCCTTCCATCTCCATTACTTCCCAGTTAAAAGCTTCAAATTTTGCATGAAGACTATTAAGCGCCATCACTTTTTCTGTTGGTCCGTCGATTTGCTGGCCATTTACATCGATGGTAGCAATTAAGTTATCCACTTTTTTGTGTGCCGCAAACATGATTGCTTCCCAGTTCTGACCCTCATCCAGTTCCCCATCTCCATGCAATGAATAAACAATGCTCTTATCATTGTTGAGCTTTTTTGCCAGTGCAGCACCGATGGCTACGCTCATACCCTGGCCCAGCGATCCACTTGCCATTCTTATACCGGGTAAATGTTCATGCGTGGTGGGATGACCTTGTAAACGACTATTTATTTTTCGGAAAGTGTTTAATTCCTGTACAGGAAAGTACCCACTTCTTGCAAGCGAGCTATAAAAAACGGGTGAAATATGGCCATTACTCAGGAAAAAAACATCCTCACCTATTCCATCCATTTTAAAATCGGGATTATGCTTCATTACTTTAAAATAAAGCGCAGTAAAAAACTCCGTACATCCTAATGAGCCGCCTGGATGCCCGCTTTGAACTGCATGAACCATTCGCACTATGTCCCTCCGTATTTGAGAAGCAATATCTTTAAGCTCAGCCATTGTTATATCTTTTGTATTTCTAAATTTTGTAATTTGCCTGCAAACCTACTGTAATTCAGGTCATATACAAAGAAAAAAACGCATTGCATTGCCCCCTGATAATAAGTTGTGCATTAAACCGTTATTTTAATAACGTATTCATCAATTGGCAGGCTGAAGCAGTTTTTGGTTAAAACAGATCGGGAGCGAATTACGTATTTGTTTCTATTTAAATTCTTTATCCAAAACTTAATTGATACTTTTGTATTAACTGGAATAATAAATTCGGCATGGAACATATTCTACTCAGTGCAGCTTTATCCTTTACAATCACTTTCTTTGCCATACCCGTAATTATCCAGGTGGCAAAGGATAAAAAGCTGTTTGATGAGCCGGATGAACGCAAAGTACATAAAGCAGTTATTCCCACTCTTGGCGGTTTAGGCATTTTTGCAGGATTTATTATTGCATCATTGATGGGAGTTCCGGCAGGAGCTTCAGAACTGCAGTATTTTGGTGCAGCAGCCATCGTAGTATTCTTCCTTGGAATCAAAGATGACATCCTTATTTTATCGGCCAGTAAAAAATTTCTCGGCCAGCTGATTGCTGCCGGCATCCTCATAAAATTTGGTGGTATTTCAATAAACAATATGCATGGCTTGTTCGGCGTATACGAAATTCCTCATTTTGCAAGTATTGCCCTTTCCCTGTTTACGATTATCGTTATTACAAATTCTTTTAACCTGATTGATGGCGTGGACGGACTTGCAGGAAGTCTTGGTTTTTTAACCACGATCGTCTTCGGAACTTATTTCTTTTATATCGGCCAGATCACTTATGCAGTAATCGCATTTGCACTTGCAGGAAGCCTGATCAGCTTTTTGATCTATAATTTTTCACCGGCAAAGATATTTATGGGAGATACCGGCTCTCTTTTACTTGGACTTGTGAATTCTATACTGGTAATTAAATTTATTAACCTGGCGGGTTCAGCATCTGTTTCTTTTCCTATTGAAGCTGCTCCTGCAATAGGATTTTCTATCTTAATGATTCCCTTGTTTGATACATTACGTGTATTCAGTTTAAGAATATTCGATCGTCGTTCTCCTTTTAGTCCCGACAGGAACCATATCCACCATTTTTTACTGGACCTTGGTTTTTCTCACAGGAAAATAACGCTTACCTGCGTTTTTGTAAACATCGTATTCATTGCACTTGCATTCGGATTACGCAATCTTGGCACTACACCCGTAACGGTGATCCTCATGCTGACCGGTTCTGCTTTTATAGGCATTGTTTATTATATGCGCCAGAAAAGCAAATCAACAACCGTTTCAAAAAACACGGAAAAAGAACTTATCAAATCGCATAAAATTCTTACGCTTGTTTCAGATTCAGTAGAAGTGGATTAGCTATTAGCTGCAAGCTATTAGTCCAGCTCACTATCACTAGCTTCTTTTTAAATGAATGTTCATAATTTTTAGTGTTACTATTCCTAATGGCTAACAGCTTATAGCTTGCAGCTAACTGCTTTTTTCCTAGCTTTGCACCCAACTTATATTTTATGTCCGATCTTAATTCAATAATGGCAGGTACAGATGCTTCGATGAATAAAGCCATTGCGCACCTGGAGGCTGAACTTGTAAAAATCCGTGCCGGTAAAGCAAATCCTTCTATGCTGGATGGTATCATGGCCGATTATTATGGAAATCCTACTCCAATTAACCAGGTTGCCAATGTTACCACGCTTGATGCAAGGACTATTTCCGTTCAACCATGGGAAAAATCAATGCTTTCGGTTATTGAACGCAGCATTATTGCAGCGAATATTGGCATTAATCCTCAAAATGACGGTAATATTATACGCCTGTTCCTACCGCCCCTGACTGAAGAAAGGAGAAAAGAGCTGGTGAAAAAATGTAATGCCGAAGGAGAACACGCTAAAGTATCTATCAGGAATATGCGCCGCGATGCTATTGAACAAATTAAAAAACTCCAGAAAGAAGGTTTAAGTGAAGATCAATGCAAAGATGCAGAAAAGGAAGTACAGGATAAAACGGATAAGTTCATTGTTCTTGTAGACAAGCATCTTGCTGCCAAGGAAAAAGAGATTATGGCCGTATAAGGCGACTTAAAGTGAATAACAATGCATTCATCCCGCGAAGCCTGGTTTTTTATTTTTTCTATCCCTTTATATACAATTGTAATAGGAACAGAGATCCTCTTAAGTAACTGGGGAGGAAAAAAGTTTTATTCCCTCAAGGATACACTGCACAATGTTTTATTTGCATTAATCAATGCCGGACTTGATCTCGGACTGCGCTGGCTTTTTTATGTAAGCGTTTTAATGCGGTGCTATCATCACCAGTTCTTTAAAATAGAAATTGCATTTTTATACTGGTTTATTTTATTTATTCTCGAGGATTTTGCATTTTATATAGAACATTATGTAGATCATTATTGCAGGCTTTTCTGGGCCGTGCATGTAACACATCATTCATCCGAAGAATTTAATTTAAGTACGGGTTTCAGGTCATCCGTATTTCAACCCGTGTACCGTTTTATTTATTTTATCCCGATTGCATTAATGGGATTTGATCCTCTGGATATTGTTTTCATGTATTCCTTTACACAGACATACGGAATACTCGTACACACACAATACATAAAAAAAATGCCGCGTTGGTTTGAAGCGATCTTTGTAAGTCCATCCCATCACCGCGTACATCATGCAAGCAACACAAGATACCTTGATAAAAACATGGGCATGGTGCTCATCATCTGGGATAAAATGTTTGGCACATTCCAGGAAGAACTTGCAAGCGATCCCATTAAATATGGCTTAACAAAACAACCCGTTAATGATAAAGGGCCTGTGAATATGATCCTGCATGAATGGAAGAGTATCGGGAAAGATTTTAAAAAGAAAATTCCCTTCGCTACAAAATTGAAATATCTTTTTATGCCGCCAGGCTGGAGTCATGATGGCTCATCTAAAACTGCTGACGAAATGAGGAAGGAATTGGTTGATTAATAAATTGGGAAATGATTCAATTTGAAAATTTGGAAATGACTGATTCCTGATGTTCAAAAGCATTATATACACTATTTACTTACTGCTACTCTGATCCATTTAAAATTTCCATATCGGTTTTTAACTAATTTTGCGCAATGCAAATTTTACCCGTTACTGATGAGGCAACTGCTGCACTTTTCTTAAAAGTCCCGCTTATAATTTATAAAAATGACCCCAACTGGATCCGTCCTCTTGATAAAGATATCAAAGAAGTGTTTGATGAAAAGAAGAACAAGGCTTTTCGGTCCGGTAAAGTACAACGCTGGATATTGAAAGATGAGGACGGGAATTTAATTGGCCGCATCGCTGCTTTTGTAAATACAAAATACAAGAACAAAGGTGATGAGATGAAAGTAGGGGGTATGGGATTTTTTGAATGTATAAATAATACAGCTGCTGCAGAATTACTTTTTGATAATGCCAAACACTGGCTTATACATGAAGGCATGGAAGCTATGGATGGGCCAATCAATTTTGGCGAAAGAGATCGCTGGTGGGGACTGGTAACTGAGGGGTATTTTGAACCATTGTATTGCATGAATTATAACCCGCCTTATTACAAAAAGCTTTTTGAAGACTATGGTTTTAAAGTCTTCTTTAACCAGGTATGCTTAGGCATGCCTGCGCAAAAACCTTTGGATAAAAAAATATGGGACAGGTATAATGCGATCGCAGCAGATAAAAATTATAGCTGGCAGCTCATTAAAAAAAATCAGCTGGAAAAATTTGCGCAGGATTTTACTACTGTTTATAATAAAGCCTGGGCTGGTCATGGCGGAATGAAACAGTTGAAAAAAGACCAGGTGCTCAGCATGTTCAAAAAAATGAAGCCGGTAATGGATGAAAAGCTGCTGTATTTTGCTTACTACAAAGAAGAACCCATCGCCATTTTTATTAATCTGCCCGATCTCAATCAATGGTTCAAACACCTGAACGGAAAATTTGGATTGTTGCAGAAATTATATTTTTTATTTATAAAGCAATTTAAACCCAACAAAAAATTTGTAGGAATTGTATTCGGCGTAGTTCCCGAATTCCAGGGCAAGGGTGTGGATGCATTTATTATTGCGGCATCGTCCATTACTTTACAGGTGCCAAATCCTCAATATCTTGAATATGAAATGCAATGGATCGGCGATTTCAACCCCAAAATGATCAATATCGCAGAAAACCTGGGCCATGTTACAAGAAGCAGGAACCTGGTTACTTACCGCTATATTTTTGACCAGACCAAAGAGTTTAAACGACATCCCATGCTGGCCTGAGGAATGCTGAAAAATATTCTGCCAATCGATTAACTTGCGGGTGGAATTACGAATTGAGAGTGGAGAGTTTGAGAATTAAAGCTTCGCACTTTCACCATTCACTATTCACTTATTGACTTGACGCTTATGGATGATAAATTTATAGTTTCCGCACGCAAATACCGCCCGCAGAATTTTAGTACTGTGGTTGGACAATCACATATTACTATCACCTTAAAAAACGCGATCAACAATAACCAGCTTGCCCATGCATTTTTGTTTTGCGGTCCACGTGGCGTTGGTAAAACAACCTGCGCCCGCATTCTCGCAAAAACCATCAATTGTGAAAAACGAACCAAGGACGGTGAAGCATGTAACAAATGCAACAGTTGTGTAAGTTTTGATAATGGCACTTCATTAAATATACATGAACTGGATGCTGCAAGTAATAATTCTGTGGATGATATAAGAACACTGGTAGAACAGGTCCGCTTTGCTCCGCAGGCTGGTAAATACAAAGTATATATCGTGGATGAGGTTCATATGTTAAGTGCATCTGCATTCAATGCATTTTTAAAAACACTGGAAGAACCACCACCCTATGCCATTTTTATTTTGGCAACCACTGAAAAGCATAAAATACTTCCAACAATATTAAGTCGCTGCCAGATTTTTGATTTTAAGCGTATCACCATCAACGATACCATCGAGCACCTGCAGGAAATATGCAAAAAAGAAAGTATCGACGCAGAAAAAGCAGCCTTGCATGTAATCGCACAAAAAAGCGAGGGTTGTATGCGTGATTCTCTGAGCATTCTTGACAAGATCGTAAGTTTTACAAGCGGCCATTTAACTTATTCAAATACACTTGAGCATCTCAACATCCTGGATGAAGATTATTATTTCAAATTACTCGAGCATATGCAAAAGCAACAACTGGCAGATGCTATGTTGTTATTTGATGAGATCAATCAGAAAGGATTTGAGGGGGATACTTTGCTGGAAGGTTTTTCAGAATTTATTCGTAACCTGCTGGTAAGTAAAGATGCCAAAGCCGCAATATTACTGGAAGTAGCAGAAGACTTTAAACAAAAATATTTACAGTTTGCTCAACAGGTTTCTACTGCCTGGCTGATCGCTGCTTTAAATATCCTGAATGAAGCAACTATCAATTTTAAACAAGCCCGCAATAAAAGACTGCATATTGAACTACTTCTTATTAAGCTTACTTACCTGCAACAGGCTGTTCAGTTATCAAATAACGGAGAAAGCCTGGATAAAAAAAAACTAACGGATAGTGCAAAAGCAATTGCATTCAGGGCACTCCCGATCATTGAAGTGAAAGAACGGGCAATTGCGAATCGACAACCATTTGAAAAGAAGGCCAGTTTAATCATTGAAGAAGAAAAAGAGGTTGAAATCAAGACCACTTCAGTTGCAAATCCTGCGATTGCAAATTCTGAACCTGAAAAAACTGCTCCTAAATTCGGATCGCTTGCAAAGATCAGGGAGCAGATGGCCAGCCAGAATAATAAAGCTCACCAGGTAAAAGCATTAACTGAACAAGAACTTGTACTAGCCTGGAATACTTTTATTCAAAGTCTCGAAGCAAAAAAGAATCATTCAGCTGTTACAAATTTTAAAGCTGCAAAACTGGAGATAGTCGATGAGAATAGTATCGATATTATCACTGAAAGCAACATACAGCAGAAATTCATTGAATCAGAGCGTTCCACTTTGATCACTCACCTGCAAAAACACTTTAACAACAGGTTTTTTAAATACCAGGTAAAACTGGTTGCTTCCGAAATAACAGGCGAACCCCAGGAAAAGCCTTTAAACAGGAAGCAGCAATACCAACTAATGGTGGAGCAGTATCCCCAAATTGAAGAGCTGAGAAAGAAATTGAAATTGGAACTGGATTAGGACAAGCTGCAAGCTGTTAGCTACTAGCTTAGGCTGATTCAGGTTTTGAAATTCACTCTTATAAGGAAATTGCATAGAGATAGTAAGACTTATAGCTAATGGCTAACAGCTTGTAGCTAACGGTTTTTGACTTAATTTCGATTCAAAATTTACACTAAAGAAAAAGATTATGGCAGAAGTAATACGCATGCCCCGGTTGAGTGATACAATGGCGGAAGGGAAAATCGTAACGTGGAATAAAAAAGTAGGCGATAAAATAAAACCAGGTGATGTATTGGCTGAAGTGGAAACAGATAAGGCAACCATGGAACTGGAAAGCTATAATGAAGGAACATTACTATATATAGGTGTAGATGCCGGTAAGGCTGCAAAGGTGGATGGTGTACTAGCCATTGTTGGTAAAGCCGGTGAAGATTACAAAGCAGCACTTACTGCTGCAGGTAACCCTGAAACAAAGACTGAAGAAAAACCCAAAGAAAATAAAACCCCGGCAAGCCAGCCTTCTCCAAACGAGCAGCAACAAACGAAAAACGAGAAGCAGGAAACGGTTAAACTACCTGCTGGTGCAAAAGAAATCCGCATGCCGCTTTTAAGTGATACGATGACGGAAGGAAAAATTGTATCATGGAATAAAAAACTGGGAGACGCAGTAAAATCGGATGATGTACTTGCAGAAGTAGAAACAGATAAAGCAACTATGGAAGTGGTAGGTTATGAAGAAGGCACGCTGTTATACATTGGCGTTGAAGCCGGGAAAGCAGCAAAGGTGAATGATATCATTGCTATAGTTGGTAAGGCCGGCACAGATGTAAGCGCATATGTTGCAGCAGAAAAATCCGGTGCTAATGCAGCAATTGCCGCTCCTGCAGTTGCTAATCCGCCGTTAACCCCTGCGCAAACAACAGCTAACGGCAAGGAAGAAACGCCTGCTGCAAATACAGATAACAGGATAAAAGCCTCTCCGCTTGCAAAAAGACTTGCAGAAGAAAAAGGAATTGATATTTCAAGGATAAATGGAACCGGAGATGGTGGAAGAGTTACGAAAAAAGATGTGGATGAGTATAAAGAGATGTCAGGCGGAAAGCAGGAACCGGTTGCTGAAAACAAGACCGCTGCTTCAAAAGCTGCTCCCGCAGTGATGCCTTTCATGAAAACCGGTGAAGAAGGCAATACTGATATTCCATTGACACAAATGCGCAGCGTAATTGCAAGAAGGCTTGGTGATAGTATGTTCAGCGCACCGCATTTTTATTTAACCATGGAAATAAACATGGATGCTGCCATTACCGCCCGCAATGCAATGAACGAAATGAGCCCGGTTAAGATTTCATTTAATGATATGCTGATCAAAGGCTGTGCAACTGCTCTTCGCCAGCATCCTGCAGTAAACAGCAGCTGGATGGGAGATTTTATACGGCAGCACCATCATATTCATATCGGCTCTGCATTGGCGTTACCTGAAGGATTGATTGTCCCTGTAATCAAATTTGCTGATCAGAAAACCTTATCACAAATTGCGGCTGATGCAAAACAATTGTACCAGAAAGCAAAAGATAAAAAATTACAGCCTGTAGAATTCAGCGGCAATACATTTACCATTTCCAATCTTGGTATGATGGATATTGAAGAATTTACCGCAATTATTAATCCGCCTGATAGCTGCATACTTGCTGTTGGCAGGATAAAAGAAACAGTAGTTAAGAAAGGAGATGGCTTTGCTGTTACCAATATTATGAAAGTAACCATGAGTTGTGATCACAGAACCGTGGATGGAGCCGTTGGTGCAGCTTTCCTTCAAACCTTGAAAAAATACATGGAGAACCCGGTTACCATGTTAGTATAAATTTCCCGCAGATTTTACAGATTTAATTCAATCAGATGCCGCAGATTCGTTTTTGCGGCATCTGCATTTTCCCCAGCAGGAGCTACAAAATTTATTTTCAATAAGTTTTGAAAATTCAGAAATAAATTCTATTTTTATAATGGAAAATTCATATTAAAATGAAACTATCAGAGGCAAAAAAACAATTCATCAGCAGCTGGGGTGCATTCGGTACACATTGGGGAATTAACCGCACAATGGCCCAGATACATGCATTGCTTCTTGTAAGTCCTGACCCAATTACACAGGATGATATCATGGAACAATTAAACATCAGTCGTGGAAACGTGAATATGAATATCCGGGAACTGATAAGCTGGAGCCTGGTAGAAAGAGTAATTGTGACAGGTGAAAGAAAAGAATATTTTTCCGCCGAAAAAGATATCTGGAAAGTAGCAACGCAAATTATTAAGGAAAGAAAAAAAAGGGAACTGGACCCAATGTTGAAATTATTAACCCAGCTGGAAAATGTGGATGGCGATAAAAAAGACAGGGAAACAAAACAATTCGTGGAAATGATCGCCAGTATAAAAAAACTCGGTATGAGTGCAGATAAAATGCTGGATACAACTATTAAAGCAGAAGAACACTGGTTTACCGGAAGTATCCTTAAAATGTTTAAATAGATTTTTTATATCCCGCCAATAGCGGGATTATTTTTAAAATATATTTTCATTTTTTTCTGAAATTATAAAAAATACGGTTATGAAAAAATTTAAGTGGGTCGATACCTGGATAAGCATCACTCTTTTTATTGTATTATCTATATGCTGTATTGTAAAACCTTCCTTTGAAAATATAGTTATCTCTTATTTTATTATTGGTGGCTGGCAGGTTACAAGCATGCTCATTCACGAATTAAATAAATGGTTTGTTTCCTTAACCGGCTTAAGACGAATATTTCATTTGATTGCACTTAGTTGCCTCTTATTGATACCATTTGGACTTACAAAGTTCATGTTGATTATTGTTCCTTTTATGCTGTTATGCTACATTTTTATCTGTTACCGGGAATTATATACAAAAATGAAAAGGCCATTAGATGTTCTAAAATAATTTTTATGAAAAATAATAAGATCATTATTTACGATGACAATTGTCCGCTGTGCGCTGCTTATACAAAAGCTTTTGTAAGCGCAGGAATGATCCAACAAAAGAACCGGAAGAGTTTTAATACAGTGGAGCCACTCCTGTTAGAACTCGTTGATACAAAAAGATGCCCTAATGAGATCCCGGTAATAGATCGTGACAGCAAGGAAGTTTATTATGGTATTGATGGTCTTATTCTATTCTTGAAATAAAATTTCCTGTCACGAGGAAATTAATCAGCATTCCCTTTCTTAAATGGATATTGGTTAAATGCTATAAACTCATTTCCTATAACAGGCGTGTAATTGTAGCCAACCCAACTAATCCTGGAAATTTTGATTGCACCCCCGATTTTAATTACAGGTATCGCTTTGCATTTTTGTTCCTGTTCCTTGTATTCAATTCATTGATGTTGTTCCCCATTCAAACATATATACTGCAAAACAGCCTCGTTGAAGTTACCGCTGCCAGGTTACAGGTTGCACACCTGTTACTCGTAGCCGTTAATATCACAATTGCATGTTGCTTAAAAAGAAAAATGGCTTTTGAGTACCTCGGCCAGGTAAATATGCTTGCACTCTGTACCATTCTTGCAACCATGCCGGTATTGCTTTTGAATAAATACCATTTTATAGAACATAGGGGCATAAATAATCTTTACCTTTTTCTCCTGGTGATATTTGTTCTTAAAGAATATAAAAGAAGGATGAGCTTTGCAGGCATAATAAAAAAATACCCCCTTGTATATGCGATCAATATTTTTGGAATATGTGCATTTATTATTTACCTGCTTGGTTGGAAATAATAAAGAATGCTTCCGGCATCAGCGGCTTTATTTAATTTGCATGTAATGTCAACACAGGCAATCATATTATTCGATGGTGTTTGTAACTTTTGCAACAGGTCTGTACAATACGTGGCAAGACACGACCCGGATAGTTATTTCAAATTCGCATGGTTACAAAGTGAAACAGGAAAGCAACTGCTGAATCAATACGGTCTTACGGAAAATGATTTGGATACATTTGTTTTAATAGAAAATAGTAAAGCATTTACAAGGTCGACTGCTGCTTTAAAAGTTGCTAAAAAATTAAAAGGGGCCATTCGCCTTTTATATGGCTTTATTATTGTACCTCTTTTTATCAGGGATATGATCTATAGAATAATAGCAAAGAAACGATATAAATGGTTTGGTAAAAATGAAGCCTGTGTTGTACCCACAGCATTATTAAAGGACAGATTTATAAATTAAACAGTATGGCATCAAAAAAAACACTGGTATTGGGCGCTTCAGAAAATCCAGGGCGTTATAGTTACCTGGCAGTTCAAAGACTACTCTCTCATCAACATCCCGTAGTGGCCATTGGCAAGAAAGAAGGAAAAGTACATGGCATTGAAATTTCCAAAGAAAAAAAAATGGAAAAAGATGTTGATACCATTACCTTATATCTGAATCAGGAGAATCAAAAAAAATATTATGATTATATCATGGAACTAAAACCAAAGCGTATCATTTTTAACCCGGGAGCAGAGAATGAAGAGTTGGAAGCTATGGCTTCATTCAAAGGCATTGAAACATTAGAAGCCTGTACGCTGGTAATGCTAAGTACAGGCCAGTATTAATGCTAAGTAAAATTACTATTCCTGTCTTTTTTTATAAAAAACCATCTCCATTCATAATAAGTTAAACATGTTTTCGTTTTCTATGTCAGGTAACCCGATTACCACTAAAATCCGAAAACATGAAAACCCTGAAAACCCTTTTATTCCTGCTGCTTTGCCTAACAACTGTTGCAGGTTATTCACAAATCAAGGCAGATAAAGCAAAATTATTTGCACGCTATCCCGAAACAATCGGGCTTTCCAAAAATATTTTACAGAATACATTGAATGCAAATGAAGGAGAAGAAGTAGTTATATCTTTTTCTACTGATTTTCATTTTAAAGGAATCGTAATGAGCAATATCAAAAAATACGATAACCTTCAATCTGTAATGATTAAATCAGCTGCATTTGGTAATGCGATCTTCCAGTTATCAAAAATAACAAACCAGGATAAAAGCATTACTTATGCCGGTCGTATCATTAATGCTGATGCAGCCGATGGTTACCAGATAAAAAAAGACAAGGATGATAATTACAGTTTTGTAAAATTTGAAACAAACAAAATATTACAGGACTGCAGTTTTTAATCCGAAGAATAAAATCCTAATAACAATATCCTATAATGGCCGCTGCACATGCGGTTTAAAACCTTACCCAAATGAAAAACTATACCCTCACCCTGGTTTTAATGTTGCTGTTATGCTCGGCGCAGGTATATAGCTTACCTAAACTGAACAGTTACCCAACTGCATCTGCAACGATTTATCTGGATTTCGACGGTCAAACTGTGATCAGTGCCGGATGGAATGGTGGCGCTCCACTTTTCTGCGCTCCTGCTACACTTACCGATGCGCAGATCACTGAAATCTTTAATCGTGTATCTGAAGATTACAGGCCTTTTAATGTTAATATCACAACTGATTCTGCAAAATTCCTTTCAGCCCCATTGACTCAAAGGATCAGGGTTATCGTAACACCTACCAGTTCATGGAAACCTGGTGTTGGCGGTATTTCTTATATCGGTTCTTTTACCTGGGGAGATGATACACCGGCTTTTGTATTCACCGATAGGCTTGGGCCAAATTATCCAAAATATATTGCTGAATGTTGTTCACATGAAAGTGGTCATACAGTAGGATTATCACACCAGTCGTCTTATGATGCAAGCTGTAATCTTACGGAAACTTATAACTCAGGTGTTGGTACAGGTGAAACCGGATGGGCACCGGTAATGGGTAATAGCTATTACAGGAATATGACAGGCTGGAATGATGGTCCTACTCCTTATGGTTGTGCAAATACACAGGACAACTTAACCATTATCACTTCTCAAAATGGTTTTACTTACCGTCCCGATGATTTTTCTGAAACAATGAATAGCAATACTTATTCATTAAACAGTAGCGGAATGGTAGTGGATGGTTTGATCTCTACCAGTACAGATAAAGATGCATTTACATTCACTATGACAACAGGTGGAAACTTCCGCCTTGATGCTACACCGTATAGTCTTGGAAACAATGATGGTGCAAACCTGGATATAAAGATCACATTATACAATGCAGCACAACAACTCATAACAGTATTCGATCCTATTAATAAAATGAGCGTGAATATTGATACTACTTTAAGTACAGGCACTTATTATTTAGTAGTAGATGGTACAGGGAACAACAATACAAGCAATTACGGAAGCCTTGGTTCGTATAGAATAACAGGAATTGCAGGTCCGCTTGCGCTGCGTAGTGTAACTCTTACCGGCAATAACAATAAGGAGAAACATAACCTTAACTGGACCGTTGATTCAGATGAGCCAATGAAATCACAGGAAATAGAATTTTCTGAAGATGGAATTGATTTCAAGCCTTTAGCAACTGTAACAGCTACTGCAAACTCGTATAGCTATGTTCCAGATCGTAACTACAGTGTATTGTATTATAGAGTAAAAGTCACTTCAATCCTGAACCAGACAATGTATTCAAATGTAATTTCCATCAGGGTTAACTGGAGAATACGTTTATTCACTGTTACTACGTTAGTACAAAACCAGATCACTATCAATTCAGATGATAATTACCAATACCTTCTTTGGGATGCAAACGGAAGAATGATTGCAAAGGGGAATGGTAGTAAAGGAGCTAATACAATCGATGTCTCTAACTGCTCAGCGGGCTTATACATAATCCAAATGTCCAATAGTACCAATCAGATCCAAACAGAAAGAATTATAAAACAGTAAGGTAGATTCATGTGTAAGTTAGGGGTCAACGTTAGGGGTTGGCCCCTTTTTTATTTGCTGATTTTACAACACGAGTTTTGGACACGAATTGCACGAACTAATTAAGAGCATCACGCTTGTTTAATACAATAACATATTGCCGTTTCACGATTCACGTTCCGCTTCATATTTTCACTATTCACCATTGACCATTCACCTATTTTAAATCCTCGTCTGCCGATTGCCGTTTCCCACATTTCCACAATTCATATTTATTCTCAATTTAATAATATGAATCGTCAGTTTTTTTTTGTAACTTTAAAAAACCCGCTTTATATGTTATGGAGAAAATTTAACGGCGATCCAATCCAGCTCCCCATCAAAGATGCAGTTGAGCAAGCCATCAAAAGGGAAACAAATCTTGGTTATAAATTAAAAGTTTGTATCGGCACCGACAGCCAGGTCAAGGGCCGTGAAACAGAGTTTGCCACAGTTATTGTTTTCCTGCGTGAGGGCCATGGAGGATTTATGTTTATACACAACGAAAAAACGCTGCTCAAATACAGCATTAAAGAAAGAATGCTGGTTGAGGTTGCTAAAAGTATTGAGATCGCTTATGAACTTTGTAACTTATTTACAGAATATGATGTAGATATGGAAGTACATGCCGATATCAATACCAATCCCCATTTTAAAAGTAATGAAGCATTACGTGAAGCAATGGGATACATCCTCGGAATGGGATTTGCCTTCAAAGCCAAACCAGAAGCATTTGCCAGCAGCAGTTGTGCGAATAAGGTAGTTAACTGAGGTTATTAGTGATTAGTTGTTAGTTGCTAGTTATTAGTTTATAGCGTTTGCCGTAGAAATTTTTTTTTAGCGATAAATTTGTCTCTCCACCCATTGTCAGAAATCAATTACGAATCATCAGAAACCTCCATTCCCGATTGCCGATTGCCGATTCAAAGATTGTTCTACATAAATTATAATGCTTCGCATTTTCACCATTCACTATTGACCATTCATCAGTCCCCCCTTCACTTTTTCTCCATCAGCATCTCATTCGTTTCATAAATAAACGAAAGCATTTTGTCTCTCCCCTGCTTTTTCACTGCACTGGTTACAAAATGCTGAGGTAAAAACTGCCATGTTTTTCTCATTGTATTCAAAAAGTCTTTTACATTTTTGCTGACTACACGTTGAGTCTCTTTATCTGCTTTTGTAAATACAAGGCAGAAGGGAACTTTCCATAATTTCAATTGTTCCAAAAATTCAAGATCAATTTTCTGTGGTGAGTGACGTGCATCAATCAATACAAAAACCATGGTGAGATTTTCTCTCTTGCGCAAATAATTTTCAATCATCTGTTCCCACCTTCTCCTGCTGCTGATGCTTACTTTAGCAAAACCATATCCCGGCAGATCAACAAGATACCATTTGAATGTATTGTTCTTTTTCTTACCATCGCTCTCATCAATACCACTTACAATTTCAAAATGATTGATCAATTGCGTTTTCCCAGGCGAAGCAGAGGTTTTGGCAAGTTTATCATTATTACAAAGCATATTAATAAGCGATGATTTGCCCACATTACTTCTCCCGATAAAAGCATATTCAGGTCTGTCGGGTGCAGGACATTTTTCATATCCCGGGCTGCTTATTGTATAGATCGCCTTTTTAATATTCATTCTCAATTATTAATTAATTCACAAAAGTACTCTTTCTGTAAACAATGATTCTGCATAGTTCTCTGTAAAACATCAAACTGCTTATCTTTGCAGCTTTATGGCAGATTTTGCGCATGATACCGTTGTTCCTTACAAAGATTCTGATCTCAGTAAAAAAGAACAGGTAGCAGAAATGTTCGATGATATTGCAGGGCGCTATGATTTTTTAAACAGGTTTTTAAGTGCAGGTATTGATATCAGGTGGAGGAAAAAAGCAATCGGTTATTTAAAAGATATCAACCCTTCAACAATATTAGATGTTGCAACAGGTACCGGTGACCTGGCTATAATGGCCGCAGATTTGCTTAATCCAAAAAAGATCACCGGGATTGACATCAGCGAGGGAATGCTGGAAATAGGCAGGAAAAAGATTAAAAAGCTTGGATTGGAGAACAGGATCGAACTGTTAAAGGGAGATAGCGAGGCAATAACTTTTGCTGATAATACGTTTGACGCTGTAACCGTGGCCTTTGGAGTGAGGAATTTTCAGCATTTGGAAAATGGATTATCAGAAATGCAAAGAGTACTAAAACCAGGAGGAAAATTAATTATACTCGAGTTTAGTAAACCCAAACTGCCTTTTGTAAGATCCTTTTACAATTTCTATATGAAAATTGTTACTCCGAATATGGGAAAACTCTTTTCAAAAAACCGCAGTGCATATAAGTATTTAGATGAATCAATAAAAAAATTCCCTGAAGGAAAAAATTTTACAAGAATTTTAGACAACACCGGATTTAAAAAAACATTCAGTAAACCTTTGAGTTTAGGGATATGCACAATTTATTGCGGAGTAAAATAACTTTCCAGCACATTGGGATCCTAAGCTTAGAATTCCACGTGGACAAGTTGTCGCG
>JADMIO011545306.1_pt1 | contig 95897 bp, 94 predicted proteins | sample 8958161 | NCBI WGS metagenome assembly JADMIO01 (sample SAMN16585339, study PRJNA669376) | soil metagenome | isolation source: Crop rotation soil | place: USA: Cullars Rotation, Alabama | collected 2011
GCGACAACTTGTCCACGTGGAATTCTAAGCTTAGGATCCCAATGTGCTGGAAAGTAACTTTCGGATGAAATGCGTCAGTTATCCATTCTTTGAATTTTTGATCCTTGGCATCATTGAAGTTAAAGTTTGTGAGGTTTTCGCATTTTTCTTCATACTTTTTTTGGATGTCTTTTTGAATATCTTTAAAAAATATACTAGATGCAGTCGGTTCACCGGAAACTCTCTTACAGAATCCTTTGGCAATTGTACCTTTTGCTTTAAAAAATCCATCCCAATCTGGTTTTTCGGAAAATTGCGGAATTCCTAAGTTGGTTTTGTAATATCCATATTTGCCATCCGTTTTGATTTCATCGTCCGTATCGTCGCTTACGGTTTTTTTGTAGGCATCTAAAATTTCGCCAAAAATCGGCGCCAGATGGGGAAAGAGATCATCAAATCCTGATATTTTCGAGCAGTCGTTAAGAAGCTTTTTTTCCGTGCAAATCATGCGGGCCCATACCGGAAATATGTCATCGGAGGCAACTTTAGTTCCCTGATATTTCTTGTCATCAGAGAATTCATAATATCTATGAAGCGCAGGATTGCTGCCCCGCAATTTTTTCCCCGTAAGGCCCTCAAGGAAAAATTGAGCCAATTGCTGATTTTCTTTACCAAAGTAACCGTGCGTGTGACGCTCGGAAGAAATATCAATTACTTTGAGATTCCCATCTTGATCGATGAGAATGTTGTCTGGCTTTAAATCTGTATTTACTATCCCTAATTCTTTTTGAGTTTTTAATAATTTTTTCGAATTAATAATGGCATTTTTTACCTGCTTATCGCTTATCTTACCGCCATCTTCGATGAATTTTTTCAAACTCATCCGGCCTTTTTCCAGAAGCATGTACTTGACACCCCCAATAGAAAAACCGCCATAGATTTTCGCAACCCCACCGGTCCCCTGCAACTTTTCCATGTCGCCATATTCAGTAGCATTTTCTTTTAGGGCATATTCAACGCCATCATATTTGACCGAATAGACGCTACCCTGGTTGCCTTTACCTAAACGATTTTTTTCATCTTTATAATCGTCGCCAAACATTTTTTTCACGTCTTCTTCAGTCAGTTTTGTGAGGTTTACGTCATCTTTAACGACTTCTAAAATAGTCGCGCCATTTTCGTGCTTCTTCACCTCAACCATTTTGCCATCAAAGTTCGGACGGGTGAGAGTTATTTTGCCATCTAGGTCTTGCAGGGGATTTTTTAATAATTGTGCTTTTGGGTCATTATCAGGCACTAATATCAGGCCGCCGGCTTCTGCGCGGTCAGTGATTTCCCCTTTTTTGTTAATATAAATAACTTGGTTTGGTGTTTTCTTGACACTGAGCTGTCTTTTTTCGTTTTCTTTTTTTAGCGAAATAAATTCCAGATCAAAATCGGCGATTTTTTCAGAAGGCGTTTCTTTTAATTCTTTGTCAATTTCAGGTTTGAGTTTTTTGCCTAATTGAATTACTAAATCCTCTAAATTTTTCTCATTTAATATTAAATTAAAGTTTTTAAGTGTCGCTTTTGTGGTAGATCCGCGGATTAATTCTTTTTGAAGAACATATTTTTTCTTTTCTTCCCTTTTATAAATTGGGTCGGTGCTATTAAAAATTCGATCAATAATTGTGTTCTTAAGATTGTCTAAATCGCTACCGGAGATTCCCCGATCGATATTATCCACCAATGCTTTAAAAATGCCGATATCCGATGAATTATCATCATCTAGAGCCATGCGAAGGGATGAATAAAATGGATTAGGAATTTGGTCTAATCTCGCACCCAAATATGGTTTAGCACCACGCTGCAACAGAAGAAGCACCATGTCTTTATTATTGTTTTTAACCGCGTAACCCAAGGCGGTTTTTACGAGTGAAATGGCAGGGATATGCACAAAATCAACGTTAAACGCCGGCGCCGCTTCAAGTAATGCTTTTAACACCTCGAATTTGTTGTCGTCGGCTGCATTCTGGATAAAAGTGAGCCGGCGGACTTCCCTTTGTCCCGTAATCGCATCGGTTACCGTTACTTCCACAGGACCTTTTAATACATCATTAATATCGCGCTCTTGTGCAGCTAAAAGTTCAGATAAAGAGCATTTCGTTGGATTGGCAACGCAGTATTCTATGGCGCCATATAAATCATTAGAAGAATGATATTTTTTAATTACATCTCGCGTATTTTCAGAAAAATGGTTAGACGGGCCACATCCCGGGCCACACCCAAAATTCAATAATGAAATTGCTAAGATAATAGATAACAAAGTTTTCATGGATTCGTCAATATTAATTAATATATAGATGTATTAAGTATATAGTGTAATTTACACTAAGCAATGGGCGATGAGATCCGAATGAGTTATTTAGTGTACTCCCACTCGTTTTCTCACCTCGATCATTTTTTTAGCAGCCAACTCCCGCGCCCGGTCGGCGCCCTTTTTGGCGATGCTTTCCAGGTAGCTCTGATCCTTGGTGAGCTCATGAAAGCGAGCTTGAATGGGGGTGATGACGCTCATCACGCTTTCAAACACCGTTTTTTTTAAGTGGCCATAGCCTTGGCCGGTGAACTCATTGCTTGCCTCTGCCACGGTTTTTTTTGTGATGGCGCAGTAAACGTCGATGAGGTTTTTTACACCCGGCGATGCGTGTTCATATCGGGTTTCGGAGCCAGAGTCGGTGACCGCTGACATGATGGTTTTTTTGATCTCTTTTTCGGTGTGCAATAGGCCAACTGCGTGGCCGGCTTTTTTCTCGCCGATGCTCTTCGACATTTTTTGTGTGGGGTCATCAAAACCCATGACGCGGGCGCCAAGTTTGGGGATGACCGCCTTTGGGATCTTGAAGGTTTCGCCAAATAACGAGTTAAAGCGTCGCGCTATCTCGGCGGCGAGTTCGAGATGCTGTTTTTGATCATCGCCCACCGGCACCAGATCGGTGTCGTAAATCAAGATGTCCGAGGCCATGAGCACGGGGTAGGCGAGGAGGCCAAAGCCGATGCTTTCTACGCGGTCGGATTTTGATTTAAATTGCGTCATGCGCTCAAGCCAACCGAGGGGTGTGGTGCACGTGAGAATCCAGGTGAGTTCAGCGAGCTCGCGCACTTGAGATTGGATATATATGGTTGAGATCTCGGGGTCGATGCCGCAGGCAATATAGAGCGCCAAATATTCATTGGTTTTTTGATATCTTTCTTCTGCCGACATGCTCTCGGGAATGGTTAATGTGTGCAGATCAACTATGCAGAATAAATTATCCCATTCGGCTTGATTGGTCACCCATTGGCTCAGCGCACCCAAATAATTGCCCAAATGGAGGATGCCGGTGGGTTGAATGCCAGATAATACTCGGGGTTTCTTGGTGCTCATAAATCGTCCTAAAAGAAAACGTTTTTGCGTAGCTTTAGTCCATTATTGATCATGTTTTGAATACAATCTTTGGTTTTTTGCACATGCTCGGCAATGACATCGTCATCTTCTGTCCCATCGCCCTCTAAATAGATCGGTTTGCCAATATGAATGCGGTATTTGACGGGCAGGGGAATGGGCAAAATCTGGGGAAATATGAGTGGCAATGCTGGCAGCCCGAGCTGTTTACTTAAGGGCCCGAAATTGGCGATGGAGGGGGCCTGTTCTTCCGCCCCGATCAGGGCCACCGGAACGATGGGAACCTTGGCCGATAGCGCAATGCGAATAAACCCTGATCCGAAGCTTTTGAGTTGGTAACGCTCGGAAAATAGCTTCGTGATGCCGCGCACGCCTTCCGGAAACACGATCACGCCTTCGCCGTTTTTTAAGAGCGCTTTGCAGGTGGATGGCGTGCCCACTACTTGCCCTAGGCGACTAAAGAGGGTGGAGACAAACGGCAGTTCCGATGACCATCGTTCCACCATACCGCGCAAAAACCTCGGGTTTTTGGGTTCAAGAAGGAAGGCTGCAACGATCATCGCGCCATCAAAGGGCAGCTGCCCGGAATGATTGGCGATTACCATCATGGGCCCAGAAGGAATATTTTTCGCACCAAAAGTCTCTACGCGAAAATAGTGTCTATAAAGCCAGATCATGAGCGGCGCTACGGATTTTATGGCGTGTGCATCAAATCCGAATGCGTCGACACCAAATTGGCTTTTTTCTTTTTTAGCGATGGCTTCTATGCGATCTTTGGCATCTTGATCGAGCATTTCGTCAAAGAAGCGGTTTAGCGAATCGAGGAGTGCCCATGCCATAACGGTGCCTAATCTTTAGTTAACGCACTTTTCCTAATGGAAAAAACCAGCCTTGGACATCCCCGGGGGGTGCGATGTAACATAACCAAGTCATGTAAAACTGACTATTTGTCACCTGGATGCCAGCCTACGCTGGCATGACAAAATCCTTTAGGAGGTCATTTGCCAAGAACCAAGCGCGTAAGCTGGCTCAATTATCCCCATCTTGTGGTGGCCGAGGCCAATGGGGGGGCCACATTATTTCACGATGACGATGATTACGTCGCCTACTTGTCTCTCCTGCGTCAAATGTCACGGGATCGTTTATTTAAGGTGTTTGCCTATTGCCTTACGCCTACCGAAATTCGTTTGGTTGTCATGCCCATGCGATTAATGCTCTCCCGCATTATTCAAAGGCTTCACGGCAAGCACACGGCGCGGATGAATAGCAAGCTTGATCGCAAAGGACATCTTTTTAGAGGGCGCTTTCGCTCCATCATTTTTGACCAAGCCCATTTGTTAGAGGTGGTCAGGAGCGTTCATCTTTGGCCGGTGCGAGTCCTACAATACCGGCGTCCGGAGTTGTATCTGTTTAGTTCCCATGCGGCCTATTTAGGCGTCAATACGGCGGACCGTGATGTTTTGAGCATGAATGAAGTGATGGACCAGTTTCCGGGCAATCGCGAGTCCCAGATCAGGGCGTTCACGCGGTTTGTCGAATTAAAAGCGCTTGATGCGGATGATTTTGGTGTAGACGAAATTACTTTTGGCATTGGCGGCGATACTCGCTCGTCCCAAACCCTCTTAAAAAAAGCGGGCGTTCATGAAATTTCGCAAAAAAAACGTTCATCGATATTGGCCTTGGCAGAGCGCGTAAGCCTGATGCTCGGTATCTCGTTAGAGCAAATGCTTGCGAATACACGCAGGCAGGACCTCGTGATGGCCCGCCGACTTTTAGCTACGGCCGCTGTATTAGGCGCCGACCGCAGGGTCACGGAAGTTGCAGATTTTTTAAACCGCGATAAGGCTCAAGTGAGCCGTCTGGTGACTCAAGGCATGGACATGCTGCACAACCATGAGCCTTTTCTCATGATGTTTGAAGCCCTGAAGGTCAAAGGTGGGCGGATGGTTATGGGGAAACATTCTTGATATCAAACAGCCAGCCTGCATGTTCGTCATAAAATAGAAAAATTATCTTGCTTACCGTCATGTTTTCGCGAGAGTGAAGATTTTCGCCCACGAGCGTTACCCGCGCGCGAGCTCTCTTATTGGAAGAATCGATCTCAATGCCCTCGATCAGGGTTTTTTGGAGGTCAAAATTTTCCGGTGGCACCCCGATCACTTTGCCAAGATACGCGTCAATCGCCCCCATGCTTTCTCCAGGTGTAACCATAGCGGCAATGGCATCTAGGTTTCGAAATTTTACGTTTTCAAATAACCTTGCCGTGGTTTGCCGTATGTGGGCTCTCTCCCCCCCCAAGGGGAGCCCAAAAGTATAAACCGCTGCACCGCTGAAATGGGCGTAAGACAGATATCCAAGCGCCACCACCAACACACCTAAAACCACCCACAATACCGCTTTCATTTGTCGCCCCATGCCTTTTGTCTGCGCTCGCTTTGCATTAACATGTTAAGATGGGCATATTTCAGGAGCCAAATTTTTATGAGTAAAAAGGCAAGGGCAGGGGAAGGACTGGCCGCAATAAAAACCCCACTTGGAATGGCCATTTTTCGGACTTGTCTAAGATTTTTTGTGGTGTTTCTTCTCGCTATGCTGCTGATGTCGTTAATGATTTTTTATCGAGTTCATCATAATTAGGTTATTAAAATGTTTAGCCAATGTAAAATATGGATACAAAAAGCGGTAACACGATTACGTGGAAAACCTCTCAAGAGAAAATCCACGCCGCGTAGGTGGCCTTTAATAAAAGAATTTTTGGGATTTATTACGGCAGCACTCTCACTTGGACTCCTATTATCGCTCGTTTCATTTGATGAGATGGATGGTGGCATTAACGTTGACCAAGGCGAGATTCATAACTGGCTAGGCCCTTTTGGTGCGTTCACGTCGGAAACCATCTTTTCTCTCATTGGCATATGGGCCATTTTTTTGCCGTTCCTGGGTGGGTATGCCGCGCTCAGGCTATTGTTTTCCATAAGATCGGCCTTTTCAGTTTCACGCTTCTTTGGCCTATGGTTCGTGTTGTTTGCGGTGATGCCGATTTTGCCCATGATTTCAGGTAATCATTTGCCCTTTTTGGTAAGCGGGGTGGTTGGCGAAGCTTATCGAATGATGTTGGTCCGTTACGTCTCGGTAGCCGGTGTTTGGCTCTGGTCGGTAACCCTCCTATTTTTGGGGCTAACCTTGGTAGTAGGCCGTCCTTTTTTGCAAGGCGCGCTGACTTCGGCTGGGCATGCCTATTTATGGTTTAGGCAAAAGGCCAAAAGAACCACAGCGCCAGTCATAATTTTAGAAGAAGTAGAGGCTAAACCTAACCTCGTTGTGCCCGTCCCAGAAATACCGGCGGGTGATATAAATATCGTTAAGCGAGAGCCCACGCAGGTTCACTCTCAGGTCCCAAGGCCGGCGCTAAAAGCCGATTCTTATGACCTCCCTCCGCTGAGTCTGCTCGATTTTGAACGCGTCAATCACACCGAGATAGATCAGGCCGAGCTCAGGCGCGAAGCGGAAAAGCTAAAAGCCGCATTTTTTCAATTCGGTATCGAAGGTGCCATAAGAGAAATTCGACCGGGCCCAGTGGTGACCAATTACGAGTTTGTCCCAGCGCCCGGAATAAAACTTTCCAAAATCGCCGCCCTCGCCGACGATATCGCCATGGCGCTGTCGGCCATTCAGGTGCGCATTGTTACGCCCATTCCTGGCAAAGGAGCCGTCGGTATTGAGGTGCCGAACGAACGGCGCGAGACCGTCTATTTAAAAGAAATCGTGGCCAGCCCCGAATATGTGAAGGAGCCGCATAAGCTGTGCATGGCAGTGGGTAAAACGGTGGAGGGGCAGCCGTTTTATATGAACCTCGCTAACATGCCTCATGCGCTCATCGCGGGCACCACCGGTTCGGGAAAATCGGTGAGCGTGAATGCGATGATCTGCTCTATCTTATTTCGCGCAACCCCTAAAGACGTGCGATTTTTGATGATCGATCCCAAGATGCTTGAGCTTTCTATTTATAAAGGCATTCCTCATCTTCTCCTCCCACCCATCATCGATCCCAAGAAAGCAGCGAATGCGCTCAAGTGGGCGGTCAAAGAAATGGAAACGCGTTACGCCCTGATGAAAGAAGCGGCGGTGCGCGATGTGGATGCGTACAATAAAAAACTCGCCCAGGTAGGCCCCGAAGGCCTAAATCCTATTCCTGAGAAACCTCACGAACATTTGCCCTACATTGTGGTGGTGGTGGACGAGTATGCGGATTTGGTGATGGTGGCCGGCAAAGAGGTGGAAACCAATGTCATGCGTCTTGCCCAAAAGGCGCGGGCGGCCGGTATTCACGTGATGTTGGCGACTCAGCGGCCGAGCGTAGATGTGGTGACGGGCGTTATCAAGGCCAATTTCCCGGTGCGCATGGGATTTCGTTTGGCGTCGAGCCATGATTCCAAAACGATTGTAAATAAGACCGGTGCAGAAAAATTGCTCGGGCTTGGCGATGTGCTGATTATGCCTCCAGGAACTTCCGATTTGATTCGCGTCCATGGCGCATTCATCTCGGAGAAAGAGCTCGCCAAGGTGGTGGGTCACTGGGCCAAGGCTTCGGTGAGCGAATATCACAATGAAATCGCTAATTTTGAAGAAACCGCGGAGTCTTTGAGCGGTGATGATGTAGGTTCGGTGGATGAAAAATTCGAAGATGCCATCAACGTCGTGAAAGAATACCGTCGATGTTCCACAAGCTTCCTGCAGCGCCAGTTAAGCGTGGGCTACAACCGCGCGGCACGCATTGTAGAGCAGATGGAAAAAGCAGGTTTGGTGGGTCCGGTGCTTAATGCGAAAGGGGAGAGGGAGATTTTTGTGGAGTAGTCAAAATTTGTCTTTGGCAAAACACATTGTCCCTTGAAAGGGGTTGTTGCATAACTCCAGATTATTAGAACTACTACTCCTCTCCCGCTTGCGGGGGAGGCTAGGGAGGGGGTGGAGACACGGCGACATTTGCATAAAGAAGTCATAAAATCGTTTGTGTTTTGATAAATATGGTCGCTACCCCTGTGTTTGCGTATCTCCACCCCCTCCCTAGCCTCCCCCGCAAGCGGGAGAGGAGTGGTTGTGCTCATACGTACGGGTTATGCAACAACGCCCCTTTCAACGGGGATGAGCCGTTAATAGACCGGCACCTTCTTATCAATATTTTTAGCCCAAGCATCCACACCGCCGATGAGGTTGTAAAGCTTGTTGAAGCCCTTTTTACGGAACGATTCGGCCACTTTTTTGCTGCGATTGCCGTGATGACATTGAAACACTAGCGTGGTGTCTTTGTCTAATTTATTGAGTTCGGCCTGGCTCATGTCTTCCATACGTTTAGCAAATTTAATGTGAGCTTGTTCCCATTCCGCTTTGGGGCGAACATCGAGGAGTAAAAAGTCCTGGCCATTTTTGTGCCACTCATGAAGCTCTTCCACCGACAGGTCGTTTACTTCGTTGGCTTCATTGGGGTTATCGAAGGAAAATCCCGAATCGAGCTTGTCTTCGACAAAATCAATAGTAAGGCCGTTGGCACGTGTTGCGCTAATATCGTCGATCAGCAACTTTACGTCGTTTCCAAGGTCGAGGGAAAAGTCCGAAGGTTCGGGTTCGTCAAAGCTAAGCCCATATTCAAAATCAGCGCTGATAGAAAGCCTCACACATTCCCCATCGCCCTGCTCGCGTGCAGCGCCTTTTAAAGCTTCAAGCGCTGGCTTGGTAAAATTGATAGAGGGTGCTTCATGGGCGGTATCGATACGCATGATACCTTGGAGTTCACCCGTTTTATAAAGGTCGGTAACGATGTCGCAACCGCCGATAAATTCCCTATCGACATAGAGCTGCGGAATGGTTGGCCACTGGGAGTATTCTTTAATGCCTTCACGCATTTCGGCGTCACTTAAAACGTCAAACGTGACAAAATCTGAGGTTAGGCGACTTAATATTTCAACAACCGATTTGGAAAAACCACACTGGGGGCGGGTTTTAGTTCCCTTCATAAACAAGACGATGCGGTTATTGTTAATCAGATCTTCAATGCGGTTTGTGACTTCAGGGTTCATAATTCCATCCAAAAAAGCTTGGATAGTAGGATATCATGGGGTTTTTCTATGGCTAGGCCCACTTTCAGTTTTGATTTTTCCAAGAGAAATCAAGAAAGCCGCCGCGATTAATCTGTAAATGAAACGCGAATTTAAACGTAAATTGTTCGCCATCGCCAAACAGTTCTTCAGGCGGATGGGGAAATGGTGAGGCCGTGCGAAAAGCCCGTTCGGCTTCGCTGTCGAGATAGGCCACGCCGCTATTGCTTTCCATATTCACATCGACAAGTTCGCCGCTTTTATCAATGGTTACTTCGAGCACAGTTACGCGGTCTTTATTTCCGAGAAGCGTGCCCTGCGGGTCAAAACGCTCGATTTGCTTTTGGGGTGCCCAAATTTGTGCGATCGCTGATTTAATGCGATTAAAAAATGGGGCGTGGCGCCATTGCCAGGCATTGAGTTTGGTTTCATCGCCTTCTTTTGCCCCTAAGACTTGGTCATGAAAGACCGCGTCATTGAGACTTTTTTCAAGTCCCAGCGGATCTAAGGTGGGTTTTGATTTATAAAATTGGGCGAGGCCAGGGGATGTACGATTTTTTGCCGTTTTAGGTTCACCTTGGCTTGAAATTTCGGATTTAGATTGGTTACCAAGGCCATTTTTAGCGGTGGTTTCTTTCAGAGTTTTTTGATCAAACTCGGCGATGTATTTAGCTTCCGTCGGACGCTCTGAGTTTTTTTGCTCTAGCGCCACCAGCGTTTTTTTATCGTTGGTACGCTTCTTAAAAGTTACAGTGGCTCGTGGTGCCTCTGGATTTTTGGGCGTTTTTAGGTTGGGAAAGAGCAGAAGTGCAATCCCATGGAGAAGCAGGGCGAATATCAGCGATTTAATATTCATGATGCTTTCCCACGTTTGCTCACAGACAAAAATCTAAACCATGGCTCATTCTAGTAAAACTTAAATTTAATGCATTAGGTAATAGGGATAATTTGCCATTGAACAATGGTGAATATGTTATTTTTGTCGCCGCTTATGTTTATGATAATAATTTATATAGTGGCAATATTGTGTTTGGGGTGCGTGAAATGTCGCATATTTGGTGGAATTGGGGTAGAGTTCTTTACGGTATACCACTTAGTATCACAGGTTTAATTTATATATTTTTCCCTCAGGCGTCGGTGGAAACGTTGACCAGCTTTATTCCAGGCGGCGTAATTCTTATATATTTTGCTGGCGTTCTATGGGTGTTTTTAGGGTTATTTATTGCCCTCAATTGGTGGACCCGTTATATGGCTTGGGGGGTGATTGGGCTTTTGCTGGCTATACAAATTATCGTTCATGTGCCGGCTGCCTATACTGGCGAATATTTGGCGATCGTGTGGTTTGAATTATTGAGGGATGTAAGCCTTCTTGGCGGTGCATTTTTCGTTATGGCCGTTGACGGGGCGCGGGAACAGCGCCGCTCAAATCAGCGCGTGGCGCAGGATAGCATTTATTAATACCGCAATTATTTCTGTCGCCCCGCGGCTTGACCGCGGGGCCCAGCACTGTAGATTCGCCTAGTCCAAGTATTACTAGGTGTAGCAATGTCCAACGCAATTGAAATCTTAAGCGGCAAAGAACTAGAAGGCATGCGGTATGCCTGCAAACTTGCAGCGGCCATGTTGGATCATGTGGGCAAGCTCGTTGCCCCCGGTATTTCCACCCAAGACATCGACGATGAAGTGGTAAAATTTGCCAAGGCCCACGGCGCCGAAAATGCTCCCTTAAGCGTTGGTTTTCCGAAAAGCGTTTGCACCAGTGTAAATGAAGTGGTATGCCACGGTATACCCAGCAAAAAGCGCATTTTGAAAGACGGCGATATTATCAATATTGACGTTTCCCCTAAAATTAATGGCTTTTATGGTGACACCTCCAAAATGTTTTTTGTGGGCAAACCCTCCCCAACGGCTAAAGAACTGGTGAAGATTACCGACGAATGCATGTGGGCGGGGATTCGTGAAGTTGCCCCAGGCAAACGGGTAGGGGATATCGGCGCGGCCATTCAAGATATTGCCGAAAGCAATGGATTTTCTGTGGTGCGTGACTTTGTAGGGCACGGCATTGGTAAGGTTTTTCATCACCCTCTGCTCCAGATTCCCCACTACGGCAAGCGTGGCACTGGCCGCCGTTTTGTTGAAGGCATGATTTTCACCATTGAGCCCATGATCAACGAAGGCGTATGGCAAGTTGAAGTGCTGGCCGATGAATGGACCGCGGTTACCCGCGATCGCAAGCTGTCGGCACAATGCGAGCATACGGTTAGAGTTACCTCGGATGGCGTTGAAGTGCTAACGTTGCGAGAAAATGAACAGCTTAAGTTGTAGTTTTAAGAATCTCTTCGACTTCTTTATCTGACACTTGGGAAAAATCTCTAAAAAACTCACCTACGGATTGAAAATTATCGGTGTCGTGGAGGCAAACCACTTGGTCTGCCAATGTCGTTATTTTTTCTAAAGTATTTTTGGGCGCCACAGCAAAGGCCGCGACTATTTTTTTGGGCTGAAGCGTTTTCACCGATTGTATGGCTGCGATAAAGGTGCAGCCGGTGGCAATACCGTCATCCACAATAATAACGATACGATTTTTTGGGTCTATTGGCGGCCTGAGAGGTGTGTAGGTTTGCCTGCGTTTTTTTAAGGCGTCATATACCGTGTTTATCTCACCTGCGAATAGCTTTTGCGCAGGGTCATTCATCCCATAGACGATTCCTGCTTCATCCACCGCTCCCATCGCAAATTCGGGATTATCCGGGTGGCCTATTTTGTGAACTAGCACTACGTCTAGGTCGCCTTTTAAATCATCCGCAATGATTTTACCCAAAGGAACCGCCCCCCTGGGAATCGCTAAAATTAGAGGTTTTTTTCCTTTAAATTCAGAAAGTTGTCTCGCAATAAGGTGAGCAGCTTGTTCGCGATCTTTAAAAAACATATTAAATCTCGCTAAAATATGTTATCAATTATACAGTACCATCTTTTCACTCAATGGGGAAAGAGAGATGCAGATTCCCGCTAAGATATCGTTTCATAATATGGACCCTTCCGCGTCCCTAACGTCGCGCATTCGCGAAAAAATTGCCAAGCTCGATCAACGTTTTAGCGGCATCATGGGCTGCAATGTGATCGTTGAAGCGGCCCACCATCACCAAACCAAGGGGCGCCTTTATTCGGTGCGTATTGATGTGACGATTCCTAATGATGAGCTCGTGGTAAGCCTACATCCGGGCAAAGATCCTATCAAACATGAAAAAGTTTTCGCAGCGATGAATAATGCTTTTGCGGCAATTGTGCGACAGTTGGAGCGCTATAAGGATAATCGTCGGCGCGACATCAAAAGCCGTGAAGATAAGTACCAATATGGCGTTGTATCGAATATCTCACCCATCGACGAATACGGCTTTATTACCACCCAAGATCAGGGTGAAGTCTATTTTCATAAGAATTCGGTGGCGTCCGATAATTTCGGCAAACTCGATATCGGTAGCCATGTACGTTTTATCATAGCCGATGATAGCGGCCGAGATGGCCCGCAAGCATCGGTGGTGAAGGTAAGCGCTAAGGGGTAATGGTATGGAAAAAAAAACGCCAGTTGATGCGATTAAGCTTCTGGAAGATGATCATAAAATTGTACGAAAGCTGCTAGCGCAGCTTGATAAAGCAACCACCGTAAGTCGCAGAAAAGAACTTCTTAAAAAGATTGAAAAAGAAATTAAAATTCACACTAAAATCGAAGAAAAAATCTTCTACCCCGCGTTTTCGGAAGCTGCAAAAACCAAACAAGATAATAAAATGTTTTTTGAGGCTCACGAAGAACATCATTTGGCCGATTTGGTTCTAGCGGCTGCTAAAAAAACCAAGGTGGAAAGCGATCAATTTGCGGCCAAAGCTAAAGTCCTAAAAGATCTGATTGAGCATCATGCCGAAGAAGAAGAAACCGAAATGTTTCCTAGAGCCAAAAAACTTCTATCAAAAGATGAGCTTTTGGCTTTGGGGGAGCGATTGCATCAAGAAAAACTGAGTCTTAAAAAAAAGATTGGTTGATCCAAATCAGCTTGTTTTTGAGGCTTAAGTTATTAAATAGCAATAGGTGGCAAACTATTGTGCCATCAATATGTTTAAATCAATAATTTATATAAAAATTAATTGAGAAATAGGAGTTCTTTGTGCCAAATCAAAATAATCAACCAAAAAATCCGCAAAATGATAATAACGGTAAAAATTTCCCTAAAAAAGAAGGAAATCAGGATAATCAAAAACATCCCGTGCCCAATAAATATGATGATCAACCGCAGAAAAAAGATGACCATCAGAAACGCAATAATCCCGGCCAAAAAAATGATGGTTGTTGTTAAACGTTGTTCATAACCACAACCTATCCCGTTTGAAGTTGTCGCATAACCAACTCAGAAATGATTAAGCACTACTACTCCTCTCCCGCTTGCGGGAGAGGGGGTAAGAAATGATTCACAATGGTTATGCAGCAACGCTCTTAGAATGGCCCTAACGCTTCTTCGAGAGATGTTTATAAAAGAGCTCAATCATCGCTTGATTAAATGCGGGAATATCCTCAGGCTTTCGGCTGGTGACGAGGTTGTTGCTGACGACAACTTCCTGATCTACCCATTCTGCACCCGCATTTTCTAAATCGGTTTGTAGGGATGGCCATGAGGTTACCTTCTCACCTTTAACCGCATTGGCATTAATAAGCGTCCAAGGGCCATGGCAAATGGCGGCGATAGGCTTTTTCTTATCAGCGATGTCTTTGATAAACTGAATAGCTTCGGGGACCAGTCGCAGTTTGTCTGGATTTTTCACGCCGCCGGGCAAAACCAGGGCATCAAATTTGTCTGCGGTCGCTCGGTTGAGCGGTACGTCAACTCTAAACCTATCAGCCTTTTCATCTTTATTAAAACCTTGAATTTTGCCATCCTCTGGCGAGACGATACTTACTTCTGCACCCGCTTCTTCCAAAGCTTTTTTCGGTTTGGTCAGCTCAACCTGTTCAAAGCCATCTGTCGCCAGAATGGCAACTCTCAGTCCCTTAAGCATTTCATTTGCCCTAATTTCGGAAAGCGTTGGAGTGGTGGTTTTGCACCCACACAGGGCGAGCAGCGCACCAAGAACTAAGCTAAACCTCGACATAAAAATCCACCTCTTTTTGTTCAACATGATTACTTACCTTCAATGCTTGAAATTACGCCACAAGCGATGCGATCACCGGAATCACCCGATGGTTGACTATGCAAATCATCGGTTTTTTTGTGCAGAACAATGCTTTTTCCAATAATGATGGACCAATCGTTAAATTGAGGATGAAAACGCGCGGCTTCAATCACGAGTTTCAATTTACCATTGCCATCTTTATCAACGTTGATGTTACCGAGGTCGCCCATGTGAAACACTTTGGGATCGGGCTGACCGTGAGTGAGATGAGCTGGGTTAAAATGGTCGCCGGCGGAAGAGGCATCAGAAGCACTGCAGTCGCCCTTTTCGTGCAAATGTATACCGTGTGCGCCCGGCGTTACATTTGTGACAGAAATTAGGATTTCGATGTCATCCCCGACTTTTGCAAAGGATGCGATCCCTCGCGCTTTCGAACCCGATTTTGGTTCAAGCTCAGATTTTGCAAAAACGTCGTTTTCCAACCATTTGGCGTTGTATGGAATTGGATGAGTGGTTTGACAACCACTCAGAAAATACACTAGGGATAGGAAACTAATACCCCGTAACATGGCTTGCTCCGTTATGGAAATTTTCTCGTCCATAATAAACGCATCAACGACATCATTACAAAATTTCGGAGCGTTTAAATGCGTTTTTGCGATTGATAGGCTTTTTTAAGGTTGCTCATGGAGCACTTCGCAAATAAATTCGTTTGGTTCACTACACGGTAGGTCGTTCCAATCGGCGTCGGCATAAATTTCTGTGCAATCTTCGCCGCCCTGGTCATTGGGTTCACCGGCGCGCCAGTTCGTGTAACTAAAGGGCTCACCATTTACCCACACAAAGGTGCCTTCGTTGTCGATATCGTTAGCGCCGATCCACGCGGAATCTGCTGTTTGAAACCCGTCGATGAAGGTGTTTTCGGTACTATCGTTTATGCTGGTGAGATCAAAAGGGCCGAATTTTTGGCAGATGGCGCGAGCTTCGTCCCAGTTGACCGTGTCCAAACAGAAAATATATTGCGAATCATCGCTTGAATGCGCTGTGCAATTTATATTATATATTCTGCAATACTTACAATAGTCTGCAATATTTTTATTCCCGTCGTCGCATTGTTCACCAGCGTCCAGGATGCCGTTGCCGCAAAGGGGTTCATGTTCCTCAGAATCTCCATTACCAGTGCTGGCTTTTTTCAGAGCGCCTTGGCTGCCCATGACAACCTTTGGGCCAAGAAATGGTGGAGCGATGGGCGCAGGTGCCACACCATTTACCACTCCGTCGAGAGGTTCATCTGGTATAGAATTTGGGGTGGGGGCCACAACCTCTATGTCGATGGATCGTTCGGCAACGTACTCTTGCACATCTTCAGGGCTCGGTTCTTTGTTTTTACAACCCACCACCAATGTAGCCACGAAGAAGATAGGTAACGCTGAGCGAATGTATGAAAATGTCCTCATCATGTCCTCAAATTTTTACAATATAATCGACAATGCTATAAGAACATTTTACGTTTTATTTTTGCGCGTATTTTCTTAAATTAGTTATTTCTTAAATTAGTAAAATTATTCACGCCTGTGTCGTCCCGCGGGCAAGCCGGTGTTGTTGCATAACCCTTATGTATGAGCACAACGACTCCTCTCCCGCTTGCGGGGGAGGCTAGGGAGGGGGTGGAGATACGCAGCAAACCGGGGTAGCGACCATATTTTATCAAAACACAAACGATTTTATGAATTTTCCCCCCGCAAGCGGGAGAGGAGTAGGAGTTCTAATAATCTGGGGTTATGCAACAACGCCGGCCTTGCCTCGGCTGACACAAAAGCATCACTAGAATTTTTTTTATGAAGCCCTAGAGTGCCACCATCGTTTTGCTGTTTGTAGCAACGTTGACCACCTGAGACTTTGGAAAGAAGCCATGTATGCGCTTGAGTCCTTGATCGTTTTGCTCTTGGTTTTGGTTTTTGGCTACTTGTCGGCCAGTGCGCTCATTAGCATCTTGGCTATGGTTCGCTCAGGAGCGCCGGAAGATAACTTTTTTAGCCCGGGGCGCCGCATTGATTCGGTGATCCAATACGTATTTTTTCATAAACGCGTGCTGGACGATAAAAGCTACGGGATAATGCATATGTTTTATCTCTACGGCTTTCTCATTTTGGGCATTGGCCATTTGGAGCTCGTCCTTCATGGCTTAACCAAATTTTTGCGCCATTTTGAGATCAAACCCTTTTTATATGAAAATTTTCTGCCGCCATTTTTGATTAAGCCCTTTTTACTAAGCCAAGATCTCATGGCGTTTTTTGTGGTGGTGGTGGTGGTGATTGCCCTGTTTCGGCGCATCGTTATGCCCAAAAAACGCTTATTGCCGCGCTCCAAAGATGCCGAAACTATCTTGTGGCTGATTGGCGCGCTTTACGTGAGCTTTTTTATTTATGTACCAAGTGAGACGTTTATTAAATATCAAGCTGGCGAGGGGCCTTTAGGATTTCAATGGTACGCGCCCATCAGTTCGCTGATCGCCCAAGGATTTAACCAAGCCTCGGCTTTGGGTGTGGCGTCGCTTAATCAGCTCGGCTTTTGGAGCCATTTGGGCATATTTTTAGGGTTTGCCGCCTATATTCCGCGCTCCAAACATCTACATCTAATCGCTGCAGGGCCCAATATCTATTTTCGCCATTTTGACGCGGTGGCTAAGCCGCAGCCTATTGATTTTGAAAAGTCGGAAACCTTTGGTGTGGAAAGGGTCGACAATCTTTCATGGAAGTCCTTGCTCGATACGTTTGCTTGCACCGAATGCGGCCGCTGCGATGCTGTATGCCCGGCGGCGCTTACTGGCAAATCGCTACATCCCAAAAAAGTCTTGCACGATATCAAACTGAACCTGCGCTACAAAAACTGGGCCAGCATTAAACCCTATAAAACCCTGCTTGGCGATGCCATCGCCGGGAAAGAAGAGGAGCTGAAAGGCTCTGTTTTACCCACGCCTCTCATTAATCGTGAGCCGCAAGAAGCCCCGACCAACAGCGATATCACGCGGCGCGCCTACGACATTCACGGCCAAGTTCATCTCGATGATATTTGGGCCTGTACGACTTGCGCCGCATGTGTTGATGTTTGTCCCGTGCTCATTGATTCGGTGCCGATTTCTCTCATGGATATGCGTCGGCATTTGGTCTTGATGGAAGCGCAGGATTACCCCAAAGAGCTCAACTCAGCCATGCGCGGCATGGAAGTGCAGGGCAACCCCTGGGGCGTCGGTCAGGATAAGCGCACTGAATGGGCCGCAAGCCTCGATGTCAAAACCATGGCCGAGCGCAATGAAGAAGTGGAATACCTATTTTGGGTGGGCTGCGCCGGTGCGACCGACGATCGCGCCAAAAAGATTCAGCAGGCGTTAGTGAGGGTGCTCAAATCCGCCAAAGTGGATTTTGCCATTTTGGGTTGCGAAGAAAAATGCACGGGCGATCCGGCGCGCCGCATGGGCAATGAATATCTTTTTGATAGCCTCGCGAAAGAAAATATTGCGACGTTAAGCAAGTACAAATTTAAAAAGATTTTTACGAGTTGCCCACACTGTTTTAACTCCCTCAAAAACGAGTACACCGATTTTGGCACCAACTACACCGTGCAACATCACTCTGAGCTCATTTTTGAGTTGATGAAGGATGGGCGTATTCCACTCGCTGTCAAAGAATCGTTTGAGAGTGAGGTGACATTTCACGATCCCTGTTATTTGGGGCGCTATAACGACGGCTATGAAGCCCCTCGCGAGGTTTTAGCTGCTGCTGTTGGCAAAAAGCCGGTGGAAATGGCCATGAGCAAGCGTAACAGCATGTGTTGTGGCGCCGGTGGTGGGCGCATGTTCATGGAAGAACATATCGGTAAGCGTATCAACCACGAACGGTGCGATCAGGCCCTAAAAACCAACGCAAAAACCATTGCCACGGGCTGCCCATTTTGCATGACCATGATGAACGATGGCATCAAAGATAAGGGGCTAGAAGAGAGCATTCAGGTAAAAGACATCGCGGAGATCGTGAGTGAGCGTTTGTGAGGATTATTTATGTTTAACAAGTTGCTCGCCATAGATGTCGCGGATGATATCCCTGACTTCATGAACCGGGCGCAAAAGTATGCCGCATCTGTTGCCTGTGTGTCTGGCGCTATTGACCTAAACCACAAGGATGCCGACGCCATTGTCATCTCCATCCGTCAAAGCCTCGACCGAGAGGTTTTGGCGCAATTTTCGAAGCTTTCCTATGTAGGCGTTTTAGGGAGCTCCACCAAACGCATCGATGTGGACTATCTCGTCAAACGCAACGTGCGGCTTGTGCCCGTCTTTGGTTACTGTGATCACGAGACCGCAGAGTGGGTGATCGGTCAAATTATTAACCACTTTCGCGATCGGGCCGAACCTCGAAGTGTATATGAAAAATCTTTAGGTTTGGTGGGCCTTGGCGCGGTGGGTGGAATCGTCGCCCGTCTAGGATTGGCCTTGGGAATGAAAGTTCGCTTTTTTTCCCCATCGCCGCGGAGGGATATAGAAGAAGACGGTGCCATTTTATCCACTAAAGAGGAGATTTTTTCAAACTGTGATGTGGTGTCGTTTCATACGCCGGCACGCATGGTGTGGCTCGATTCTACGTTGCTCAACCTGCTTAAACCGGGTGCACTGCTCGTCAATACTTGCCTAGGCGAGGTAACTTTGCCGAGCGTTTTGGAACAGTTTCTCAAAGAACGCCAAGATGTGGCGGTGGTGATGGATGAAATTGCCAAGTTAAGTTATAAAAACGTAAGAGCGGCAAATCAAAATTGCGATAAAGCAGCCTATGAAACCGCCGAATCTATTGCTCGCCTTCATGAGACATTTTTTAAAAATCTCAGCGTTGGTTAAGATAATTTCTCAGATAAAACGCCTGGCCTATAGCAAAGATGAACGTTAACCCAAAGAGCCCGAAGAGTTTGAAGTTAACCCAAGTGTCGGTGCTAAAACGATAAGCCACAAAAATATTGAGTGCGCCCGATACAAAGAAAAAGACGACCCAGGATAGGTTCAAAGTGCTCCAGACTTTTTTGGGGGCTTCGATTTTAGCGGCGGAAAATAGGCGCTCGGTAAAGTTTTGCTTGCCAAAAAATTGACTGCCTAAAAACGCCACGCCAAAGGCCCAGTTGAGCACCGTGGGCTTCCATTTTATAAAAAGTTCGTTGCGAAATAAGAGGGTGGTGGAACCAAAGATGATTACCAAAACCCAGGAAGCCCATTGCATATTGGTGATGGTTTTTTTCTGAACTTTTTGGGCAATGAGGGTGAAGGTCATGAGCACCATGAGGACGCCTACGCCCACATAGATGTCATATAATTTGTAAGAAACAAAAAAACCGATCAACGGAATGAGTTCTGCCATTTGAGACATGCTGATTTTCCAAAAAAAGGGTTACCGGGCTTAATTTATAACCAAATATGGGGGTAATACCAATCCCCCTCCCGCTTGGGTGGCATAACTCGGGTAGACCATGCCCCATGCCCCATGCGCCATGCCCCATGCGCCTTAGTGTCGTCCCGCGGCTTGACCGCGGGATCCATAAGCCTTACTCCAAGCTAAACAAAATAGATTTATCGCTCGGCACAGACGCCTTGTTATAGCTGTATTCCAGTGCACTCTCAGGTGAGGTTTGCACCCCTACGGTGGCAGATTTGCCTGAGTTAAAACTCGAATGGCTAAAATTGGTATCGAGATAGTTGAAGCGAATATCTGGGCTGTCTTCATGAAATATCACTTGGAAAGCGCCAATGCCCGACGCATTGAAGCGACGAACCTTCCACCACTCTACGACCAAAGATCGATGAGGCGAGGCGCCCAAAACTTCAACGTATATATCCGCACGGCTTTGATCGAATATCAGATCGTCCCAAAGTGGTGCGATAAGTGTGCTGAAATGGGATTGCGGGAGGTTGAGATTATTGTATCCCGGTTCGGCACTGTCGGAAAAGCTGATGGTGCCATTGGAGCTAATGTATAGATTAAAAAACCCTTCTGAGTCGCCATTAAATGGAATAGCGAATGGTGAACGAATGGCATGAATCGTATCATCTTGAGCTCCCAAACGTTCGCCGCCTATATAGGTATATTCAAATGCGACGTCGTCATGGGCATGGTAATCACCAGCTTGATGATCGCCAACGTTTACCACTACGGTGTCACTTTCGCTGAACTTGAGCGAGTAAACGCCTCCGCGTTCAGGCGTCCAAGCGAGCGCAAAAATACCATCATTGGCGGTGATATCGCCGAATTCACCGTTATCATTCAAGTCAACGCGGGTGGTGCCGTTACTATATACATTAAATGACCCACCAATTTGGGCACAATTCATGTAGACAGCGGAAAGAAATATTTGCTCTCCTAAAACCAAGCGCACGCTATTTTCTGCGGGAGTTTGACGTTCGGTGAAAGTCTGGTTTTTGCAGGTGAGCGATCCGTCACCATTGGTGTCTGCGCCGCGGATTCTTCTACCCGTGATCGTTGTAGTGGTGGCAGCCGGTATGCGAGTTCCACCAGTCAAGATCAAGCGTTTGATGCCACGATATCCCAAAGCTGCGTCTTGGGAAGCAATGATGGCGGCGAGGCCCGTAACATGCGGCGTGGCCATAGAAGTACCGCTGAGCTCGCTGTAGCCTTGATTGGGAACGGTGCTCAAAATTTTGACGCCGGGTGCCGCTACGTGAACGGTTCTCTTGCCGTAGTTGGAGAAGGACGCCAATTCGTCAAAGCGATCGGTGGCGGCCACGGAAATCACGTTGGGCACTGCGTAGTTGGCAGGGAAACTGGGGCTTTGGTCGTTGTTATTGGATTCGTTTCCGGCAGCAGCAATAAAGAGAATGCCGCTTTGTTCATGGGCTTTGATCGCATCAAACATGGCTTGCGAGCTACTGCCACCGCCCCATGAATTGTTGGTCGCGACGATATTTACCGGATTTTGCGAACGCGTTTTTAGCTTATGGAAGTATTCCATACATTGAATTGCATCGCTTATGCCACCCGAACCGCTTTTGGACAAAAATTTACACGCGGCAATTCTAATGTCCCGAGCTACGCCCACCACGCCAAGGTTGTTATTTCCGCGAGCGCCGATGGTGCCGGCAACGTGCGTGCCATGAATGTTGTCATCCATGGGGTCGCCATTATCTTTTATGGCATTCACTCCGTGGATATCATCGATATATCCGTTATTGTCATCATCGCGACCATTGCCGGCGATTTCACCGCTATTAGTCCACATGCTTTCGGTAAGATCCTGATGGGTGTAATCAACACCGGTATCAATGATACCTACAACAACGTTGGGATTGCCTTTTTGAATGTCCCACATCGATTGCGCGTTGATATCGGCATCGATTTTTCCACCTTGCTGTCCAACGTTTTCCAAAGCCCACAGATCGGAGAATCTCGGATCATTGACTGTATCTAGAGCGTGATAGATGTAGTCAGGCTCAGCATAGATAACCGATGCGTGTTGGACGATTTGTTCTTGTACTTCACGTACCGGAAGCGCCGGATCAAATTCATAGATGTATAATCCCGGTACCAAGGCCAGGGCCTTAATATTGGTAATTTTTATATCCTCGGCCACGTTGTTAATGGCATCGACATGATCGACTCGCACAAGCAGCCGTCCTGGTAAAAATTCGCTTGGATTATCGGCGAACGCTGAGGTAGCCTTGATCAAGCAAGCAAAACTGAAGATGAAAACAATAAGTGGGTAAAATAGCCGTCTGTGTGACATTATACCTCCGAACAGCAGGTCGGATCATGCTACTAAATTTTGTGCGATAATAATCAAACCATACCAATAATATTATTTATATAATAAAAACCGGAAGATGAGTTATTTATTGTGTGTATGTCTGGACGCTGAGTGCTACCAGCGGTGATAACCAGGATGCCCCGGTTTCACTGCCACAAAGATGCCGTCGCAGGTTGCTGTTACGGTTCCATTTGCGGTGAGAGTGGCTTTCATGACGGCTTTTTTTTCGGTTACTAACACCGGTTTTGCCACAATAATAAGTTCCTGGTCCATGGGAGTTGGAGCTAATAAATCTACCGAATAGCGCGCGGTAACGGTGCAGGGCACAAAATCCGCCTTTTGCTGCTGCATAATAAAATAAGCGCCGGCCCAGTTGCTGTGGCAATCGAGCAAGGTTCCTACGATTCCGCCACTCAAAACATTTTCAAAGGCTTGATGGTGTTCTTTTGGGTAAAAGTGAGCCACCACTTCGTCGCCTCTCACAAAACTTTTAATCTGCAAACCCTGAGCATTGCTCGGTCCGCAGCCAAAGCATTTATTGTGGGGGGCGTATTGATCTTGTAGAGCTTGCATAAACTATCTCCATCACTTTGTCATGCCTGCGAAGGCTCACTACTGTCCAAAACGTTTTCTTTGTTGTCATGCCAGCGTAGGCTGGCATCCAGCCTTTCTGGAATTCACATCATTTGGGGACATGTTTTTTCTAGATAAGCCAAAATTCTTTAACTTGAAATATTTGCGAAAAAAAATAGCGTCCCTGCTCATTTCTCTAGATGCCAGCCTACGCTGGCATGACACCAAGGAAACATTTTGGACAGTAGCGAGCGAAGGCTCACATGACAAAATAGAGTCAGAGAAATTTATAGAAACCCTAACTGCAGCTTCGCAGCTTCCGACATGAGGCTCGATTCCCAAGGGGGATCAAATACCAAATCTACTACAACGCCTGCAACGCCTGGAATCTCACGAACCTTTTTTTCAATATCGCTCTTTAAAATCTCGCCCATGCCGCAACCCGGCGCCGTAAGAGTCATCTCAATGCGCACCGGTACGCCATTTCCCGACGTATCTTCACCGACTTCGCATTCGTAAATGAGGCCTAAATCGACCACGTTCACCGGAATTTCTGGATCGTAGCAAGTTCGAAGTTGCTCCATTACGCATGTTTTAATTCCTTTGGCCGCTACGTCGTCTGCTAAAACCGCACGACGATCTTCTGGAATCGGTTGTCCAATGGCGTCGGCGTCGCGTCCATCGATGCGCATAAGGCGTCCGTCATTGGTTTGCACCGTAAACATGCCGCCCAAAACTTGTTGAATATAGATGATGGAACCTTGCTTAAGCTCGGCACTTATTCCGTCGGGAATCAATATTGTATGAATATCACGTTCAACCGTAACTTCCGTTCCACTAAAACCGTACATCGTTACTCCGTCGTCACGCTTGCTTTATTAAGAAGAGCTGCATCAAAGGTATGCCAACATAGGGTGGCGCATTTTACTCTCATGGGAAACTTGCGGACGTTGTTGAAAACCTCTAGTTTTCCTAAATCTGTTATAGATGCATCATAATCAGTGAGCATGGTATGAAACTTGGCAAATATTATTTTAGCTTCAGCAACGCTTTTGTTGGTCAAAGTTTCCGTCATCAACGACGCCGAGGCTTTAGAAATGGCACAACCTTCCCCTAAAAAAGCGATTTCTAAAATGCGATCATTTTCGATTCGCATGGTCATGCTGAGAAGATCGCCGCACAGCGGATTACGCCCATCGGCACGATGGGTAGGATCCTGGATTGCCCGAAAATTTTTAGGCGAGGTTGCGTGATCCAAGATCATTTCTTGATAAAGTTCTTCAATATCATTCATCGCCGAAACACCTCAAAAACCCTTTTCAGCGCCTGCCCGAGCATGTCGATTTCTTCAAAGGTATTGTAAAAAGAAAAACTCACTCGACAAACGGCGTTGACACCCAAATGCTTGATGAGTGGCTCGGCACACAGATGGCCGGATCGGATAGCAATTCCTTCGCGGTCCAATATAGAACTGATGTCATGAGGATGAACTTTGTCGATGACAAACGATATAAGACTCACCGACTCTGGGGGTGAGGGCATAATTCTAATCTCATCGAATTGAGAGAGCATTTTCACAGCATACGAACGAAGGGCGTCTTCATGCGCAAAAACTGCTTCTAGATCCAGATTTTTCAAGTAGTCAATGGCCGCCATTAACCCAAGCGCACCGCTAATATTGGGGGTGCCCGCTTCAAACTTTTGAGGTGGCTTGGCGTAAACGATTTTATCAAAGCTCACCTGCTCGATCATATCACCGCCGCCTTGATAGGGCGGAAGTTTATCAAACCAATCCTCGCGTCCATAAAGCGCGCCAATGCCGGTGGGGCCATAAAGTTTGTGACCCGAAAAGGCATAAAAGTCACATCCGAGATCTTTCACATCGACGGGCAGATGAGGAACGGCCTGTGCACCATCGATCACCGTGATGACGCCGCGTTCTTTAGCATAGTTAATTATATTCTTGATGGGATTGATGGTGCCAAGAACGTTCGATGCGTGGCACACCCCAAGCACACGAGTTTTTTTGGTAAATAGCGCAAAACATTGCGCAATATCCAGTTCACCCGATTTGGTGAGGGGAATTACTTTAATAATTAAACCAAGCTCTTTCGCGAGCATGTACCAGGGCACAATATTGGCGTGATGTTCCATCTGCGAAAGAATTATTTCATCCCCCGCTTTGAGAAACGAGCGCAAACCTTGCGCCACCAAATTAATGCCTTCCGTTGTGCCCTTGGTAAAAACAATTTCGTGATTATCAGCGCCAATAAATTCAGCTACGCATTTTCTCGCCAAATTATATTCACCCGTCGCGCGCTCACTCAGCTTATGAGCCCCACGATTCACATTGGAGCGATATTGTTCGTAATACTCCGTCATTTTTTTGACGACGGCGCTAGGTGTCTGAGACGTGGCACCGTTGTCTAAATAAACCAAAGGTTTGCCGTAAACGGTTTGGCCGAGCACAGGGAAATGTTCACGAATTTTTTGGGGATCAAATTTGTGACTCATTGAATTGGTCCTGGTTAATAGACGAAAAATGGGAACTGACAGTATTTCTAAGAGATGCGTTTTCAATATTCTTAAGCGCCGCTAAGAAATGCGCGCTTAAAAGCATATTTTTTGCTTCCTCTAACGCAATGCCGCGAGAGCGCAAATAAAATAGCGCATTATCATCAAGACGACCTATGCTCGCACCGTGGCTGGCCTGCACATCATCTTCATAAACTTCCATTTGCGGTTCAACTTTCGCCATTGCGTCGTCGTCGGTGATAATAGCGTGATAAATTTGATGGGCTTTGGCACCTTTCGCAAAACGCTCAAGAATAACCTTGCTTCTTAGATTCCCGCTCGCATTGTCGGAATAGACACCGCGAACCTCTTGGCGGCTTTCGGTTGCTTTGCCCTTGTGACAAATTAAGAGATCGTGATTATTGTTGGCATGCCCTAAAAGTTCATCGATGCCGAAATAATCAAATGACGCGCCATCTCCCTCGAGAAGAACGCGACTCTTTGCCAAAAACTCACCTTGGCTTGGATGCAAATCGTAAAACTTTAATCGTGCATCTCGATTTAAGACAAATTCTAATTCATGTTGGATAGCATCGTTTTCTTTTAAAGCGCCCAGTCGGAAATAGGTTAATTGAGCATTTTTTCCGATGTTAAATTGGGTGGTTAATAAACCTTTTTTGCCAGATAAATCATCAAAAATAATTGCGGACACACCATCGGCAACAGTATTTAGTCCGTCGACGCTCTCTAGTTTCATATTCTGGCCCGGCTGACAAAACTATCGTAACCATTTTTTTCCAGGTGGAGGGCGAGGTCTTTTCCGCCGCTTTCGATAATTCGCCCATCCACCATGACATGGACGAAGTCGGGTACCAAGAAATCTAATAAGCGTTGATAATGGGTGACGACGATCATTGCGCGTTCATCGTTTCGAAGAGCGTTAATACCGTTGGCACTAATTTTTAGCGCATCGATATCGAGTCCCGAATCGGTTTCGTCGAGAATACAAAGGCGAGGCTCGAGGATAGACATTTGCAAAATTTCGTTCCGTTTTTTTTCGCCGCCAGAAAATCCTTCGTTTACGGCACGGTGTAAAAATCGTTCGTCAAATTTTAATCGGCTTAAATGGTCTTTTATCAAAGTAAGAAAATCTACCGCGTCAATTTCCGAAAGTCCTCTTAAGCGTCGCAATGAATTGAGCGCGGCCCTTAAAAAATAAGTATTATTCACACCCGGGATTTCTACCGGATACTGAAACGCCAAAAATATACCCAGTGCCGCCCGTTCGTCGGCGCTCAGTTTGCTGATTTCATTGCCACAAAACTCGATAGACCCGTGCTCGATGTCATACCCCGGCTTGCCTGCCAGCGTATAAGCGAGCGTGCTTTTGCCTGAACCGTTGGGGCCCATAATGGCGTGAACTTCGCCTGGGCCCACACTCAAACTAAGATTTTTGAGAATGGGACGCCCGTCGAGACAAACTTCAATGTCATTTATTTTGAGCATGGTAGTCATTAGCCTATGGCTCCTTCGAGACTGATATTCAGTAATTTTTGCGCTTCCACAGCAAATTCCATGGGAAGCTTTTTAAAGATTTCTTTACAAAATCCGCCCACGATCATGTTGATGGCGTCTTCTTCCTTGATGCCCCGCGACTCACAATAAAATATTTGGTCATCGGAAATCTTGCTCGTAGTGGCTTCATGCTCCACATGGGCTTGGTTGTTATGCGCCTCAATAGTGGGGAAGGTGTGAGCGCCGCAGCGATTGCCAAATAATAAAGAATCGCACTGGGAAAAATTGCGAGCACCCGTCGCTTTTTTGGCAATTTTTACGAGGCCACGGTAGGAGTTATGGCTGTGTTTTGCCGATATTCCTTTGGCAATAATAGTGCTTTTCGTATTCTTTCCGAGGTGAATCATTTTGGTGCCGGTGTCGGCTTGTTGATGATTATTGGTTACGGCCACCGAGTAAAATTCGCCAACTGAATTATCGCCTTTTAATATGACGCTAGGATATTTCCAGGTAATGGCAGAGCCGGTTTCCACCTGCGTCCAAGAGATTTTACTATTTTCTTCGAGGCAGATCCCTCGTTTTGTGACAAAGTTGTAAATGCCGCCCTTGCCATCTTTGTCGCCGGGGTACCAGTTTTGCACCGTGGAATACTTAATGGTGGCGTTTTTGTGGGCCACGAGTTCAACCACTGCTGCATGGAGCTGATTTTCATCCCGCATGGGAGCGGTGCACCCTTCGAGGTAGCTTACACTCGCGCCTTCTTCGCAGACGATCAACGTCCTTTCAAATTGCCCGGTATTTTGGGCGTTGATACGAAAATAGGTGGAGAGCTCCATGGGGCAGTGCACGCCCTTTGGAACCAAGCAGAATGAGCCATCGCTAAACACAGCGGAGTTAAGGCACGCGTAAAAATTATCGGTGTAGGGGACCACGCTGCCCAAATATTTTTCAATAAGCTCAGGATGTTCTTTTACCGCCTCAGAAAACGAACAAAAAATCACGCCGGCCTTTTTTAGCCGATCTTTAAATGTGGTGGCTACCGATACGCTATCAAACACCGCATCCACCGCCACGTTGGCGAGCATTTTTTGTTCATACAGGGGAATACCGAGCTTCTCGTAAGTTTTTAATATCTCGGGATCTACTTCATCCAAACTATTGAGCTTTGGTTTGGTTTTAGGAGCGGAGTAATAAACCATGTCGTTAAAATCAATGGTATTAAACTTAACCTTAGCCCAGGTAGGCTCCTTCTTTTCCTCAGCAAGCTTTACAAAATGGCGAAAGGCTTTCAGGCGATAATTGAGGAGCCACTCCGGTTCCCCTTTTTTTAAAGAAATCAGGCGCACCACATCTTCATTCAGGCCTTTGGGAATTTGGTCACTTTCAATATCGGTCACAAAACCGTATTCATAAGGCCGATTAGCGAGTTTTTCGAGAGCTGCTTTAGACATTAGTCAACGCTCCTAGGGTTCACGTGGGACATACCTGGTTTTTCCACAAGGTCGAGGAGGCTAACGTTTTTTAACAGGTCGGTAATGGCACGATTGATAAAACCCCAAGACTGTCGCTGCGGGCAAGTGTGGGGAATGATGCATGGATGAGAGGTCTCAGAATCTAGGCAACTGGTTACCGACTGTGGCCCATCGAAGATCTCCATTAATCTAAGCAAGGAGATTTCTTTGGGATTGAGCAGGAAAGCATACCCGCCCAAAACCCCTCTTTTTGCTTCAATAATGTGGTTTTTTGCAAGTAATTTCAAAAGCTTACTGACGGTAGGAAGCGGTATTTTTGAAAGGTTCGCGATTTCACGGGCCGACAGCAGCACAAAACCATTTTGCCCATGCTTCACCATAAAATACAAAACTACTACGCCATAATCGGCGATTTTGCTTACCTTAAACATGTTTACCTAAAAATAGTACTTAATCAGTACTGTTTTGTTAAGCTAGGGTAAGAGTTGTCATTGTCAATGAGGATAGTCGGTTCTTTATGCGATACATTTGGAAAGGCACCATTAGCTTTGGGCTTATCAATGTGCCCGTTGGGCTGGTTTCTGCTGCGGTTGATCACGAGCTTAAATTCACCCTACTTCACAAAAAAGACCTTTCTGAAATACGCTACGCCCGCATTTGCAAAGAAGAAGAAAAAGAGGTCCCTTACAGCGATATTGTTCGAGGCATCGAGCGCGGTGGCCATTACAAAATTTTATCGCCGGAAGATTTTAAGAGCGCTGAGGCCGAAAAAACCAAATCAATTGATATTGCAACATTTTGTGACGCCCAGGAAATTGAGGCCTTATATTATGACAAGCCCTATTTTTTAAAGCCCGAAAAAGGCGGAACTAAAGCTTATTTTTTGCTTCACCGAGCCCTTTTAGAAACCGGCAAGGTCGCGATTGCGCAGTATGTTTTTAAGAATCATACCCATATCGCGGCGATCGCACCGTATAAACATTTACTCGTCCTTAATCAGATGCGCTATCACAGCCAAATTATTAATGTCAGCAAAGTGGAGCTTAAAGAGCCCAAAATATCCGCCAAAGAAGTGAATATGGCTATCCAATTAGTAGAGCAATTGTCGGGTCATTTTAAGCCGGCCCAATTTCATGACAGTTACGTCGAAGATCTAGAGAAGACCATCGAAAAAAAGGGAAAAAGCACGAAAATCAAGCCAAAAGAAAAAGCGCCAAAATCCGCCAAAGTATACGATATTATGGAATTGCTTAAAGCGAGCCTAGAAAAACCCCAAAGCCCGAAAAAGAGGGCAACTAAAAAATGAGTCGCCTAGCAGATTACGAGGCCAAAAGGACCCTAAATAAGACGCCTGAGCCTAAAGCGCGAAAAAAAAGAACATCGAAAAAAGAACTCGTATTTGTTATTCAGAAGCATGCAGCAAGTCATTTGCATTACGATCTTCGCCTCGAGTTAGACGGGGTCCTTAAATCTTGGGCCGTTCCGAAAGGGATGCCTAAAAAATCCGGTGAGAAGCGCCTGGCCATCATGACGGAGGATCACCCTTTCGAATACAAAGATTTTGAAGGTGTGATCCCCAAAGGAAATTATGGGGCCGGTGTCGTGGAGATTTGGGACAGCGGCACGTATCTGGTTCCGGATGCAGATGTGTTGGAAACCAAAAAAACCATGCGAGCCGGTCTAAAAAAAGGCCACGTGCGATTCTTATTATCTGGCAAAAGATTGTCTGCAGAATACTCTCTAATACATACCCCACGAGAAGGCGCTCCCAATGCCTGGTTGGTCATTAAGAATGACCCCCAAAAAACATCGAAAAAAAAACGGGATGCGTTTTTAAAAACGGTCAAACCGATGCTTGCTACATTGGTTGATAAGCCATTTGACGACGAAGATTGGCTATTTGAAATTAAATGGGATGGCTATCGAGCGCTCGCATTCATCCGCTCAGGAAAAGTGCGCCTCATTTCTCGCAATGATAAATCATTTAACCAAATGTTTCCTAACGTAGTCGCCGCTCTAAAAAAAATAAAAGAAAATGTCATCCTAGATGGTGAGATAGTCGTGATTAACGAGCAAGGCAAATCAGAATTTCAGCGCATGCAGCGATACCAAAAAATTCCAGATACCAGTTTGCTCTATTATGTTTTTGATTTGCTTTATCAGGACGGCGAGGATTTACGGGAGCTTCCGCTCGTTGAGCGAAAAGAAAGGCTTGAGTTGTTGCTCGCCCCCCTAAAAAAAACCTGCATTCGGTATAGTGACCACGTAAAAAAAACCGGTGTTCGCTTTTTTTTAGAAGCAAAGAAGCATGGTCTTGAGGGCATCCTCGCAAAAAATGCTCTAAGCACGTATGAATCGGGCCGCAGTTCAAATTGGCTGAAAATTAAGACGAGCATGCGGCAAGAAATGGTTATTGCCGGATTTACCAAACCGAAAGGAAGCCGGACCCATTTTGGTGCTTTGTTATTAGGGGTATATTCGGAAGGTGAACTTCATTATGTTGGCTTAGTAGGTACCGGTTTTAGCCATGCGACTCTCGAATCATTAACAAAAAAATTTAAACCGCTAATTAGAAAAACCAATCCTTTTGTCGATTTGCCAAAGAAATTAGATGGTGCCACTTTTTTAAAGCCCCGCCTCGTAGGCGAAATATCTTTTACGGAATGGACTAAAGATGGTTCCCTTCGCCACCCCACGTTTTTGGGTTTGCGGGTGGATAAGAAAGCGGTCGAAGTGAAAAAAGAACGTGATTGGATTTAGAGTGATGTCGCATTTCAATTGACGAGTTTCTTGGTTTTTGCCCCGCTTTGAAGAGCCTTTTTCATATTTTCAGATAACGTATCTTTATCAATAGCATTATTTTCCGGCTTAAAATTCATTTTAAATCTTGCATTTTTTACCAGCGTTCCTACTTCGTCAAATTTATCGTGTTTTACTAACCATTGAAATGCGGTTAATGTACTATTTTCTTCATCAATTATTTTTTTATTCGGGTAGTTTTCAGCAAAAAACTTGATGATTTTTAGGCGCAAAATTTTAGGTATCTTGAATTGAATATCGGTAAATTTAAAATTAAGCTCATCGTCGGTAGCTACGATACTGAAATTATTGATTAAGTTTTTGAGGTACACATTGTTTGTTGCCTCTTTTGTAATCTGTTGCTGAGATTCCATGAATTGTGTCAAAACCTCCAGCACTGCTTCAATGTGTGAATCCTCGGCATTTATGTTCTCAAAAAGTTTAAACGTATTCGATAGTTCAACCGGCGTTACGCTTCGCCGGTCGTTAATTTTGAATTTGTTTTTGATAATATCGTCGATTTCTTTTTTTTGTTTCTCGTTCTTATCGAATGTTATTTTAGCGTTTTCTAGGTCTTTCTTCAGTGTATCAAGCGAAATATTTAGCAAGTTTGCAACATCTGTATTATCAGGCATTTTATTTTTGACGATACTTTTTAGCGCATTAAGACCATTTTTCAGATCTGCGCCCAACTGATTTCGCAGAGACGTTTCATCTATTTGTTCAGCAAGCTCGATAATTTCTTTAGAAATTTTACTATTCCTGACAAAATTAAAGTATTCAGTGAATAGCGAATTAAAATCCTTTCGTAACACGTTATTTTTAACTAACCCAATTAGCAAATTTCGCATGCCAATATCATTATTGTTTTTTTGGAATCGTTCGACGAGTATGTCGACAGCGGATCTATTGTTGGAGTTTTTCTCCTCATAAAGTTTTCCTTTTGAGATAACGTCGAAGACAAATTTTAAGCTATCGTTATTCGTGAGCGCGTCATTCATGAAAAAGCGGCTGACGATGTTATTGCCGTCATGATCTTTGATTATTGCTAAATCTATTTCAAAGGATTTTGCATCTTTAACAATGCTCTCAAAATCAGCGAGAGAAGCTGCCTTGCTGAGCGAATCTTTGATAGTAGCTTCCCTATTTTTGTAAGCTCCCACGTTATTGCTTAGCAATAGATTTTTTATCTCTTCATTGGTAACAAATGAAAAATCTACGTTTTTATGAGATTTTTTAAGCAGCTGCAAGAAATTTTTGTCGGACAGAAGCTCTTTCATTTCTTCAATATTACCGCGTTCAGCCAATAGATAGAAAGCAGTTTTTTGTATACCATTTTCGGTAGCCAGGATTTTAGCGTCGTACAATGAAGCGACGGTTTTGAGAGTACGGGCTACCATATCTGAGATTTGTTCTGAGAAGTTTAGCACCAGTTTTTCGCCTTCGCCCGATGGTTCAAATACTAAAGACGGCGGCTTTTCACCAACAAATTTGATGTCGAACTTGTTTTTAGAAAGTTTGATTGTGAGTCCTTTGAGGAAATTGTTCTTAAAAAAATCTCCCTTGCCTCCTTCCGCTATTTCCCCAAATAAGCCTTCTAGGTTTTTTTCAAACTCAGGCATTTCTTCTTTTTCGAGAGGCACGTTGTCGAAATCGCGCTGCCAATAGGATTGGATTTCAAGACTGCGCTGGGTCTTTTCTAAAAGCGCGCGTGTCTCTTTTTCATTTTTAAGTCGACGCTCTTCCTTTTTTATCTCGAGCTCTTGCTCTTTTTTGACCCGTTCTTCCTCATTTTTTTGCTCGCGCTCTCGTTGCTTCAAACGGTCGTTATCCGTGCGCACTTTTTCGTCATCAAGCATTTTTTTGAGCCGCTTGAATTTTTCATCTTGGGTGCGGCCTTCTTTAATGAGATCGTCTAGCTCGCGTTGAATCCTATCGCGCTCGTTTATTCTTTGGTCATTATTGTTTTGACTGGTATTGGTCGTCAATTTGCAGCCAATACTAAGCAGCACAATGGATGTAAAAATAATCAAACGCAGGAAGCTAAAAAACATATAAAAATCCGAAATTATTACCTTAACTTAATGATAACAAGCAGTAGAAGCAATGCAATATCCCAAAACCCGACCAAAAACCGCAAGATACGATTTTCGTCTGCGAATTTAAGTGGTTATGGCCACCACGGTCTGTGTCGCCCACACGATTCATGATTTGTGCTAGGAAAAGAAGGATAGGAAAGCTTCGAAATGAAAAAAATGGTTCGGCTTAGGCATGACGTTACTTTTACCAATTTAGAAAAAGTTTTTTGGACAAAGGAGGGCTACACTAAGGGTGACGTAATTAATTACTATCTCGCCATTGCCAAAGTAATTTTGCCGCACTTGCAGGATCGCCCAATGGTTTTAAATAGGCATCCGAATGGAATAGAAGGCGAAAGTTTTTTCCAAAAACAAGTCACGCTCAGTCAAACCCCGCCATGGGTAAAAACCGCCAAAGTCCAACACACTAAGAAAGTAAACGATTATTTATTGGTGCAAGACGTAGAAACGCTTTTGTATGTCGCCAATCTTGGTTGTATTGAGCTAAATCCTTTTCATTCACGAGTTAAAAATCTTTCAAATCCTGATTACATGGTTTTAGATTTAGATCCGGAAGATATTTCTTTCAGACACGTCGTAGAAGTGGCTTTAAGTATTCATGAACTTTTGGAAAATATCGGTGTAAAAAATTATTGTAAAACTTCCGGAGGGCGTGGGCTTCATATTTATGTACCGCTGGGGGCGAAATATAGTTTCGAACAATCGGAAGATTTTGCCAAGCTCATCGGAACGGTCATGGAAAAGTTGCATCCTAAACTGGTTTCTCTCATTCGCAGTCCGAGTAAACGGCAAGGAAAAGTATACATAGATTTTTTGCGTAATTCGCGCCATCAAACACTCGCATCTGCTTACTGTCTGCGCCCGCGCAAGCATGCTCCCGCGTCCACCCCGCTACTTTGGGAAGAAGTAAAACCGGATTTGAATCCGCTTGAATTTAATATTGAAACTTTGCCACGTAGAATAAAAGAAAAAGGCGATCTATTTAAGGCCGTATTAGGCAAGGGAATAGATATGAATAAGAGTATTCACAAACTTCAAGGGCTTTATCCGCGATAAGCTAGCAGTTTAGTTTTTAGGCATGGCCTGGTAACTGAGCACTGGATTCCGCGCGGCCAATGCCTCATCGAGGCGCCTCAGCGCCGTGCTGTGCGGTGCGCCTTTAACCAAATCGGGCTTCTCTTTGGCCTCATGCGCGATCGAAATAAAGGCTTCGCACAAACGATCCAGGTCAAAAAGCGATTCGGTTTCCGTGGGTTCAATCATCAGCGCGCCTTTGACCACGAGAGGAAAATACATCGTGGGCGGATGAATACCATAATCGATTAAACGTTTGCAAATATCTAATGCGCTCACGCCGTGCACAAGCTGCCACTTGTCGCTCAAAATTACTTCATGCAGGCAATCGGTAGGGAAGGGGATATGATAATGCTTTTCAAGTCGTTTTTTGATGTAATTTGCGTTCAATACGGCGTTGGTGGATGCGTCTTTTAACCCCTGTCCGCCAAGGCTTCTAATATAAACCCAAGCGCGGATCATCATGCCAAAATTACTAAAAAAGCTGCGTATTCGGCCGATGGATTCGGGCATATCGGCGACCGCAAGGGATCCGTTCTCAAGTCTTTCGATGACGGGGATGGGTAAGTAGGGGGAAAGTTCCAAAGACGCGCCGATTGCGCCGCACCCGGGGCCACCGCCGCCGTGGGGAGTGGTCATGGTTTTATGCAGATTAAAATGCATGACATCGATGCCCAAATCACCGGGCCGGACGGTCCCCATGAGAGCATTCAAATTGGCACCGTCGCCATAAACAAAACCACCGCGTTCATGAATTATTTTGGTAATATTAGCGATGTCATTTTCAAAAATTCCTAGGGTGTTGGGGTTGGTCACCATCAGTCCAACACATTGGTCGTCCATGGCGCGGTCGATGTCGATCTTTCGTATTCGTCCGGTTTCGTCGGCATCGATAGAAATAACTTCAAGTCCAAAAAAGCCTGCGGTGCTGGGGTTGGTACCGTGGGCCGAAGTCGGGACGAGAATTTTGCATCGCCGTTCTTTTCGCTTTTCTATTGCCTTGATAATCATGGCTATACCGGCGAACTCACCATGTGCGCCAGCGGAGGGTGCAAGAGATGTTTTGCAAAATCCGCCGATCTCGCAAAGAAAACTCTGCAGTTCATACATGAGGCCGAATGCGAACTGCAGATCCTCAAAATCCATATAGGGGTGAAGGCCGCTCAAGCCGGGAAGGCGAGCAGCCCATTCATGAAGCTTGGGATTGTACTTCATGGTACAAGACCCTAGCGGGTAGCTCGATACGTCGATTGCGAAATTTTTCTTGCTGAGCCTCGTAAAATGCCGCACAGCGTCTGGTTCACGGATGCTTGGGAGCATTATGCTGCGCTCGCTGTGGTGGGCTTTGAGCATGTTAGTGATCTCGTGATCGCTTAAATTTTGGGATTCCTCGCTCGAAAAAAAATCCACCGCGCTTGCGCCCGATTGACTGCGTTCAAAAAGAATCGGTTCATTGACTTCGAGACCGGGGGAGGCGAGTTTAGCTGCGGTCATGATCACCTGCCAAAATTTTTACTGCATGGTCGATATCGGAATCGGTATGAAGTTCGGTGGTGGCGATTAGCAAACAATTATCTAGCCCGCGATAAAAACGACCCAGATCTAAACCAAGCGCCATTGCGTCACGTTGCGCAGTATTTGAAACTTTTTTTATGCGCTCTTTGGTTCCTAAATCCACCACGGTTTCATTAAAATGCGGACCGTCAAATTTTATGGGAATGTGATGTTCTTTAAGCTTTTTTCGAAAATAGAGCGTCTTTTTGATGTTGCGCTTTGCTAAATCTAGAAAACCCGATTTTCCGTAGGCCGAAAGTGTCATCAAAAAGGCGAGTGCCATTAGATTATGATTGGTACAAATATTGGACGTAGCGCGCTCCCGGCGTATGTGCTGCTCTCGGGTGGAAAGCGTTAGTACAAACCCGTCATGACCGCTCTGGTCTATGGTTTTGCCAACCAAACGCCCAGGCATTTGCCGCAATAGTTCTGCTCGGCCCGCAAAAAGCCCAACCCCAGGGCCACCGAGATTGGGCGCTCCACAAAAACCAATCCCTTCGCCAGTCATGATGTCTACGCCTAAATTTCCAGGACTTTTGATCAGGGCGAGTGCGAGTGGTTCAGTGGTGGTGGCCACGAGTAGAGCGTCATTCTCATTTGCACTCGTTTTTAAGGATTGCAAATCTTCATAGCAGGAAAAAAAATTGGGGATTTGGCAAGCTATGGCGGAAAACTCAATTGTTTCGCTAATGGCCTTGTCAAGGGTGCTTTTCCCAGTTTCATCAAAACCAAATTCATGAATGGCGATGCGAGCATTCGTGAGATAGGTTTTGAGTGTCTCGCGGTATTCCGGATGAATGAGAGAAGAGACGAGTACGGCCGGCTTTTTTTTAACGCGCACGGCCATGAGTAACGCTTCCGCAAGAGCCGTTGCGCCGTCGTACATCGATCCATTGGCGACGTCGAGCCCAAATAAAGATGCCACCACAGATTGGAATTCGAAAATGGCTTGCAGGGTGCCTTGGGAGGCTTCGGGTTGGTAGGGCGTGTAGGATGTGTACCATTCGGCTCGCAACAATTGCTGCGATACCCACTCGGGGACAAAATGGGATGTGAGTCCGGCTCCGAGGAAGGACTTTTTTGGGGGCAGAAGAAATGGGGTTAGCGCACGTTTAAGTGAAAGTTCGTCGAGGGGAGCGGGTAGATCTAGGCTTTCATTAAAACGGGCAGAGGAAGGTATCGAAGAAAAAATGTCCTTGGAATTTTTTAGGCCAAGCGTGTTCAGGATTTTGGCGTCAGTTTCGGTGGTCTTAGGAAAGTAGCGCATAACGTCACCTGAAAAAATTTGAAATTTATTTCTTGTTGATTTTTGTCATTGGACTCTATTGTCTTCCCGTATGCCTAATAGATGCCCGCAGGGCATCGGCGTATTAGTGCGAGACCTCAGCATAGTGCCACCTCCCGAGGTCCTGGACCGCTTCGCCGATAGCCCTTAAGGGCTATCTATTCGGCATCCAGGATGACAAAAAAGTTAGGATGGCAATAAGTTGTTCGCTACGGCGAACTATAAATCTCCCGATTCGAAGGCACAAACACTTCCTCCCTTTGCAGGTAACCTTTTACAAACGGCACTTGGGCCTCTTGATCGGATTCCATGGGAAAAAAGTTTTTGGTGTTGAGCTCGAGCCAACCATACCGACCGCCATTTTTAGCTAAATCGCCGACCCCTAACACACCGCTTGTGGGAACAAATTTGTTGTTGACGATCTGCCCTTTGGCATAAAATCCCGACGGTATTTCCGGTCCCGCCTCCACATATGATCTCGTGCCAAAGACAAAAAATACTTCCCGACCTTCGAGTGAAGTTTTGTCATTAATATCCATGCCATTTTCTCCCGAATGCAAATAAAGCTCATGCTCAGCTGAGGTTACCGGTTTTTTGCAGCCCATGGCCACAACGAGGATATTTATCGAGGCAAATAAAGCCAAAAATGGATGCTTCATGCTTTGCTAACAGCTCACGTTGGTGGATTATTTGCGTGTTAAATTTTCTATACTTACGACTTGGTCATCCTCTAACACTGCGAAATAGTCATAAAAGTTCCAAAGTTCTTTGGTTTTACCAAGGCTCGTTTTTTCTTTGCTAATGGACTCAGGAGGCCCAAGGGCGGCTCGAAGCTGCTGTTGATTCATGCCGAGCGCAGGCCTTTTTAAAAAAATACCTTTTTGCACTGGGCTCGTTTGGGTTAAGAGCCAGGGGTTAGGGTCGTCCTTGCTTAAGATTTTGGTCAACGCTTTTTTGACATCATCTGCTGATTTTATGTGGTTTGGTAGCATTAAAACATGAGGCTTTGGCTCAAATAGATTTACCCGACCTCGCTCACGCGCAACTCGAAAAAAGACCCAAACATTCTTCTTTGCCGAAAAAAGCGGGCGCTTGATTACCGATTGATTTTTAGGAAACGATATGGCCGTCACCTCTAAAAGGGTTCCTGCGGGAATGATATGGGTGGGGTTATGCGGGTAAATGGTGTAACCATCGCGGGTCTGGGCATCGGTTATGGCAAAAAAAGGTCGGTAATCCATGAGCACCGTGCGATTATCGTCATAAAAATCGCCAGCGTAAAGCGATGCTTTTAACCAATATTGTTGGCCCTCGATCGGGCGCTGGGCCGTTTTTTCGTTTTTTAGGGTGGCACAGCCCATTAATAGAGCCAAAAATATTAAAGAAGTCTTTTGCCACCGGCTAGTCATGCTATGGATCCTGATTGGAAGGCCTATGAACCAAGTATTACCGATCCAATTCGCAAAATATCAAGGAAATGGCAACGATTTTATTTTGATAGAATCCGAGCATAGAAAACATTCCGAACTTTTGTCTTTGTTAAAACAGGCAGCACCCAAAATTTGTGACCGCCACTTAGGCGTTGGCGCGGATGGGATCATTTTATTAGTGAGGGATTCCTCGCCAAAACTGACGGTTGTGAACCGTGATGGCAGCTTGGCTAAAAACTGTGGCAATGGCCTGCGAGCTGTAGCGCAATATTACTTTGATAAAAACACCGATTGGGATCAGGTACATCTCGAGCTCGATGGACGAGTTTATGAATGCAAGAAAGTTATCGCGGGCATTTATGTCGATATGGGCATATGCCGGGTGTCAGATGAAATAATCGTTGCCGGGTTAACCTCTGCTCGTGTTTTCAAAGCGAATATCGGCAATGACCATCTGGTTATTATTTATAATAAACAAGATTATCGAGAACTTTTACATGCTGTACTAAATTCGCTCGAAAATGCCCATGATTTTAATATCAATTTAGTTACCCTAAAAGATCAAAAAATAAGAAGTCGAGTCTATGAGCGCGGCGTGGGATTTACCAAAAGCTGCGGTTCCGGCGCTATCGCGACGGCTTGTGTGCTAAAAAACATGGGTGCAACAAATGCTGATACAATAGTTATCAAGCAACCTGGCGGCTTGATTAACGTCACCGTCAAACCTACCGCCGCTGGAGATTTTCGCGTGTGGCAGACAGCAACGGCAAACCGCGTATTTCGCGGCGAACTGGAAATTATGGGCTAAACTTCGGTTCGTGCCCCTTTTTAGATTAAAAATCTTGGGTAATGATGTTCGGGTGAGTTCAGGTTTATACGAGGTTTTCTTATGATGGTTTTTGAAGCGATGCGCATGAAGGAGCACGAGCAAGTCGTTTATTGCTACGATCGTGCTTCGGGTCTCAAGGCTATTATTGCCATTCACAATACGATTTTGGGCCCGGCTTTAGGCGGCTGTCGCATGCTTGCCTATGAAAATGAAGAAAAGGCACTCCTCGATGCGCTGCGCCTGTCGCGTGGCATGACCTATAAGTCAGCGGCGGCGGGGTTAAATTTAGGTGGGGGTAAAGCCGTTATCATTGGCGACGCCAAATCCATGAAAAGCGAAATTTTGTTTCGTTCTTTTGGCCGGTTTGTGGAAAGCATGGCGGGTCGCTATATCACCGCGGAAGATGTTGGTACCACGGTAAAAGAAATGGAATGGGTGCGCATGGAAACTGACCACGTTGTGGGCATTTCCAGAGCCTTCGGCGGATCAGGCGACCCAAGCCCCGTGACCGCATTTGGCGTCTATCATGGCATGCGTGCAGCGCTTAAAAAAGTATTTGGTAGCGACAGTCTTAAGGGCAGAACCATTGCGCTTCAAGGGGTTGGTCAGGTCGGATTTTATTTGATTGGCCATTTGCTTTCTGCTGAAGCCAAAGTTATCGCCACCGATATCGACGACGAGCGTATAAAACGGGCGGCGAGAGAATACGAGGCCATTACTTTTGTTGGGCCCGAAGAAATTTATGATGTGGATTGCGATATTTTTGCGCCGTGCGCTCTCGGCGGCACGGTGAATCCAAAAACCATTCCACGCTTAAGATGTCGTATAGTGGCGGGTTCAGCGAACAACGTCCTAGAAAACGAAGATGTGGATCAGCCGTTACTTGAACAGCGAGGCATTCTCTACATTCCCGATTATGTGATTTCCTCTGGCGGTTTAATCAATGTGTCGAACGAGCTCCAAGGGTACAATCGCAAACAAGCGTTGACCCAGGCCGCTGGTATTTTCGATATTATTGAGCAGCTTCTCAAGATCGCTGAGAGTGAAAAGGTGACCACTCTCAAGGCTGCAAATGCGCTTGCTGAACGACGGATCGCAGCGATTGCGGAATTACAGCGAACCAAAATCGGTGGGGCACTTAAAGTGCGGCGTTAATATTTTTTCTTGCGAGGGATGACCGTGAGCGATCAATTGATAGTTAATGTGATGCCCTTTGAGACAAGAATCGCGCTTTTAGAAGGCGGCGTTGTCACGGAGCTCATGATCGAAAGAAACGCCGATAGAGGCCTTTTAGGCAATATCTATCTTGGCAAGGTGCAGCGAGTGCTGCCGGGTATGCAAGCCGCGTTTGTTGAGCTTGGCATCGGTAAGGCTGCCTTTTTATACGTGGGAGATGTTCTGCGTTCTCAGCCGAGCCTAGATGCACACGACGCGCTTGAGGATCATGATCCCGCCCTCGAGCCGGATTACGAAAACGAAAGTGATGAAGTTGCCATAAAGCCCAAAAAAAAGATCAAGGAAAAAGCGAAAATCGAGGACATTTTGCAGCCAGGCCAGGAAATTTTGGTGCAGGTGACCAAAGACCCCATAGGAACGAAAGGGCCTCGAGTCAGCTGTAATATTTCGGTTCCCGGGCGGCACGTCGTGTTTATGCCGAATTTCGACCACATCGGAATAAGCCGCAAGATTACAGATGAGGATGAACGAAGCCGTTTAAGAGAGCTTCTCACTAGTAAAAAACCTAGCGACGGCGGATTTGTGGCGCGCACTATTTCTCAAGGCGTTGTCGACGAGAAAATTCTGCGGGATTGTGATTATTTGGTGTCGATCTGGCGGGATATTCAAGCCCGGATAACCAAGATTGCGGCACCCACTTTGGTGCAGCCGGAGCTCGATATTTTGCTTAAATGCGTTCGAGATATGACCCATGAATCGCTTAGCCGCATCGTGATTGATGAAGAAAATGCCTACAAAAGAACGAAAAATTTTCTAGATATATTTAATAACCCGCTAGCAGATAAGTTGGAATTGTATGAAAAAACTTCGCCAATATTTGAGTTTTTCAGTATAGAGCCCGAGATCGCCCGTGCGATGAGCCGCAAAGTATGGCTTAAGTCCGGTGGCTATCTGATCATTGATCAGGCCGAAGCCCTTACGGTCATTGACGTCAACACGGGGAAATTTGTCGGCCGCCGAAATTTGGAAGACACGATCTTGCGTGCCAATCTCGAAGCGGTGCGGGAGGTGGCCTACCAGCTGCGTCTTAGAGATATTGGCGGAATGGTGATCGTGGACTTTATTGATATGGACACGCAAAGCGACCGCGACAAAGTGCTGCAGGCCTTGATCGAAGCGCTTAAAAAAGATCGCGCTCGATGCAACGTGGTAAAAATCAGCGAACTTGGACTCGTGGAGATGACCCGCCAAAGAACCCGAGAGAGTTTAGAGCGCAGGTTGTGTGAGCCATGCTTTTACTGCGATGGTAAAGGTACGCTCAAGTCCAAACAAAGCGTGTGTTATGAGATCTTTCGTGAACTTCTAAGCCGCGGCAAAAGTCTGTTTGAACCGAATATTATTATTCATGCCCATCCCGAAGTCGTGGATTTGGCCTACGGCGAAGAGCACGATAACCTCACGAAAATAGAAGAGATTTTGGGGAAACATATCAGCGTTAAGCCGCGGGGGTCTTTTCACCAAGAACAATTCGACATATTTGGCTCGAGCACCAAAACTGCCTAAGAAAATGACAATGTCGGATAAAATTGCACGCCTGGCGTATGACTTAATGGCCATTCCATCGGTAACGGGGAATGAGCGTGACGCATTGATTTTTTGCGAAGATTTTTTTGTTAAAAAGGATCTCCAGGCTGAGCGCATAGAAGTTTCGCCCGAGCGTTTTAATTTATTGGTCTATAGTAAAAATCAGCCCGTATTTTCCACTATTTTATGTACTCATATCGATACCGTGGCGCCTTTTATCGAACCGAAGATTGATAAAGAAAAGGGCATTTTGTGGGGCAGGGGTGCCTGTGACGCCAAAGGTATTGCTGCGTCGATGATTTTTTCTCTGCTTGGTCAGCGCGACCTCGGCTTCGATGACATGGCGCTCCTGCTAACGGTAGGAGAAGAAACCTCAAGCGATGGCGCGCGCATCGCCAACCATAAACTCAAGAATCGAGCCAAGTATGTGGTGGTCGGCGAGCCTACCGATGGTTTATGTGCTTTTGGGCAAAAAGGCTCGCTGGTTTTTGATCTGATAGCCTCGGGAAAAAAAGCTCATAGCGCTTTGCCCCATTTGGGCGAGTCGGCCATCGAAAAACTGTGCTTGTGTATAAACGACTTGATTCAATATTCCTGGCCCAAAGACGACATTTTTGGGGAAACCTTAGTCAACTTTGGTGAAATATCCGGCGGTATTGCACGCAATATTTTAGCGGATTTTGCTGAAGCGAAGGCCATCATGCGTCTCGCTGTCGATCCCGGCCCAGTTGTTCAGATGATCGAGCAAAAAATCAAGAATCGATGTGAGCTTAAAATTTTGTCGCAAAGCTCGCCCATTTCTTATTTTGTACCCGAGGGATTTTCGAGTTTTTGCGCAGGTTTTGGCTCCGATTTGCCTTATTTGCGCGACGTGGGTCAGGGAATTTTATTTGGGCCGGGATCGCTCGCTCATGCGCATACTGCCCATGAGCATATTTTAACAAGCGAACTTGAAAAGGCTTGCCAATCGTATCAAAAAATAATGGCCCTTAATCGGAGATGAGATGACAAACCATGAAATGCTTGAACAAATTGTCCGCTTTGCCGATGGGATCGATAATACGGGGTTGATCGAGCGCTTTTTATCGGCGCTTGAACGCGGCGAAATTCGGCCCGCCCATTTTTCAAATGGCTGCTGGTCGGTGGATACCAGGGTTAAGCAGGGAATCTTGCAGGCGTTTCGTCTGGGGCAAAAACAGCGCGTCGAGATGGGTCCGTTCACATTTTTTGATAAAGGCAATATTTTCCCCCAGCGCTTTTTAGACGATGCGTCTATTCGCATTGTGCCCGGGGGAACTTCGGTGCGTCGTGGCGCATTTCTCGGCAAGAATGTGACCATTATGCCGCCAAGCTATATCAATATCGGGGCCTATGTCGGCGATGAAACAATGATAGATTCTCACGTGCTGATCGGTTCCTGCGCGCAAATAGGCGCTCGCGTGCACGTTTCGGCAGGCGCCCAAATCGGCGGGGTGCTCGAACCCGTGGGTGCTCGCCCCGTTATCATTGAAGATGGTGTTCTCGTCGGTGGCAACACAGGCATCTACGAGGGTGCGTTGATCGGCAAAAATGCGGTGATCGGTGCTGGAGTGATTTTGACCAAAAGTACCAAGGTTTTTGACCTGGTTAATGAAAGGGTGATCGAAGCCAATGGCGACGGGCTAAAAATTCCCGCTGAAGCCGTGGTGGTGCCTGGAAGTCGAACGGTAAAAACCGATTTCGCTAAAAATTTTGGGCTGTCGATTGCGTCACCGTTGATTATTAAATATCGCGATCAAAAAACTGAGGGTAAAACCTTGCTTGAAGAGGCGCTGAGGTAAGATTTCAATATTTTTTGCGCGGATGCCATGATTTCACACTTTTGTCATCCTGGATGCCGAATCACTAGTGTCCAAAACGTTTCTCTTTTGTCATGCCAGCGTAGGCTGGCATCTAGTTTTTCTTGAATTCACATCATTTGGGGATTTGTTTTTTTTAGGTAAGCCAAAATTCTTTAATCTGAAATATTCGCGAAAAAAATGGCGTCCCTGCTCACTCCTCTGGATGCCAGCCTATGCTGGCATGACAAAAGAGAAACGTTTTGGACAGTAGTGGGATGCCGAATGGATTGCCGAAGGCAATCGGCAAAGTGGTCCAGGACCTCCGGTTGAAGAGGCGTTGAGGTAGATCTTAATATTTTTGTTATCGCGGATGCCATGATTTCACACTTTTGTCATCCTGGATGCCGAATGGATTGCCGAAGGCAATCGGCGAAGTAGTCCAGGACCTCCGGTTGATGGTACTGCGCGGAGGTCCCGTACTAATGCGCCGATGCCCTTCGGGCATCTTTAAGGCATACGGGATGACAATAGGATGGGAAAGATAATAGGATGGGAAAGACAATAGGATCGGAAAGACAATAGAGCCAAATAACGTCAAACCGCCCTTACCTTCAAATGTTCAATCACATTCTTATGATTGCTTCCCAACACAACCCGCTGAACGAAAATCCCTGGCAGATGTATATCATCCGGATCAAGCTCTCCAAATTCCACGATTTTTTCTGCTTCCACCACCGTGATTTTTCCCGCCGTGGCCATGGCTTTGGAAAAATTTTGCGACGTTCGATAAAAGCGGCAGTTGCCATAAGTGTCGGCGATGTGAGCTCTCAAAATGGCGAAATCAGCATGAAGAGCGGTTTCAAAGATCATGCGTTTGCCGTCGAGCATTCGTTCTTCTTTGCCTTTGGCAATCACGGTGCCCGCGCCCGTAGGTGTAAAAAATCCTCCGATCCCCATGCCGCCTGCGCGTATTCGTTCCGCTAGCGTACCTTGGGGATTGAGCTCCACGTCGATGGCATTTTTTAACATCAATGCTTCGAGATCAGGATTGCCGCCTACGAAGGAGCAAACAACTTTTTTAACCTGGCTATTTTTGAGCAAAACAGCGAGCCCTTGGCCCTGATTGCCGCAATTGTTGGAAATTATGGTGAGGTCCTTTTTGTTGGAACGCAAAATGGCCTCGATACAGTTTTCGGCGAGTCCCGATAAACCAAAACCGCCGCTCATGATGGTGGCACCGTCAAAAATGTCCGCTAAAGCATCTTCAGCCGTCTTTACAACTTTGCTCAGGTTACTGCTCATAGAGTAAATCGCACGTCGTCAACGATCATTCCTGGAAGCCTGGCGCAGACCGTGGCCCGTTCTTCGTAAGTTGAATTTTCAATAATGAGTTCGCGTTCTTTGGTGAGAAACCTTAAGTTCTCTCCAAATATGCGATAGATGGAATCGTCGAAACGCATCACCGAAAAAGGGGCGAGCGGCTGACCATTTTTTACTTTAAAGCAAAAAAAGCGTGTCATACCGGTCATGCAACCATTTTGGCGGTCAGAAAAATTGAGATACCACAAATTATTGATATAAAGCCCATCGCCCAAGGTTTTCATAATGTCGTTTTGAGCAAGTGCACCGCCTTTAAGATCCATGCTTACCAACGCTTCATTGGCATCGGCACCATTGTGATCGATGCCGTATTCTTTAGCGGTTTTTGGGGAAATCAGCGTGTTTTTGAGTTGTCCGCTATCGATCAAGGCCAGATTTTTTGGTTTGATAAAACCTTGACCTTGAAAGTTAGGACCCACGCCATCGCCAATATTTTCGCTTAAGGAAAATGCCGACGACAACCGCTTCTTTTGTTCGTTGAGCACGCCAAGTGGGGAAGACTTAACTTCGATGGCCTTTTTAGAAAAACCGTTCCAATTCAGTAAACTCAAAATTTCGTATACGGCAGCCGGCGAGAAATAAACGCGATAGGAACCTCGTGAGATCGTGTGAGATTCCTGAGCGAGCAGCGAAAGGCCTTGGCGCCCCTCTTCGATTTTTTGAGCGAGAATGTTTCTTAAAAAAACGTCGCTTGCATAACTTTGCTTTACCGCTTTATCGAGCGAGTGATAAAGGCTGTAATCCAGAATAAAGCTCGATTTTTTAAACCAATTGCGCTGCCCCGAAGAGCTGGCGAACCCTTTGTAAATTGGCCCGCCTATGTAGGACCCCACAAAATCTAAGCCAGTGGTTTGCGCAAGCGTGTATTCTACGATTTCGTCTTTATCAAAATGGGATTTGGTGTCTTCATATTCCGTCGAGTTTGGGGTGTTGTTGAACAACAAAAAAGGATCGTCGGCACATTTAGAGAGCCAACCCCGCAATCGATTAAGAGAACTTTTGATGAGCTCGGTATCACCGGTTTTGCTATCGGTTAAGCTTAAAGTTACGCGAGCATGCTTTTGTCCCGAAACAAGATCGAGGGAGAGTTTTTTTTGGTTAACGCTGCCCGCCATGCGCAATTTGGCCTTATTAAAACGAACGTAGTCCATTTCTTCGCCGGAAAACCAAGCGAGGTACTGCTCGCCTGCTTGAAGGTTTTCGTCAATGCATTGAGCGACGTCGTAAAAATAGTTTTTCATGCTCACTCTCCACCAAAAACTTCAACATTAGAAAACAAGCATACCGGCGATGCGTGGCCTACTCGAATGACCTGATTAGGTTCGCCTTTGCCGCAAAACGGTGAGCCCATGACCATGGATGTTTTGGGCTCGCCCACCATTTTTAAACTGCGCCAGAAGCTCGCCGAAATGCCGCGGTAGTTAGGGTTTCTCACGACCTTGGTGAGGCGTCCCTTTTCAATCAGTTGGCCCCATTCGCAGCCGAACTGGAATTTATTGCGTGAATCATCAATGGACCAGGATGAGTTAGATTTCACGTAGATGCCGTTGTCGATGGAGGCTAGCATATCGGCAAACGTGGAATCGCCAGGTTCAATATTGAGGTTTGCCATGCGATCAATGGGCGGGCGATTCCATGAGGATACGCGAGCATTTGCCACGCCTGGCATTCCGGCGCGCGCCTGGGCCACTGCTCCCCCCAGGGGGCGAACCAATAATCCGTCTTTAATCAAAAATTCTTTGGAGGCCTTTTGCCCTTCGTCGTCGAAAGCATAAGAGGCGAATTCTTCGCGAATGGTCGGATCGAAAGTGACATTAAGAAGTTTGGATCCGTATTGAAATTTGCCAAACATATCGAGGGTCACGAAACTAGTGCCTGCATAGTTGCGTTCATCGCCCAAAATTCGATCGAGCTCGAGAGGATGGCCGATAGATTCATGGATTTGTAACATCATTTGATCCGGGTCGATCAAGATGTCCATGGTTTCAGTTGGACAGTTAGGGGCATGAGCCAGGTCCACTGCATCTTTGACCAATTCCTGTGCCTTCTTTTCCAGGTTAACGTTAAGCACGTGCTCAAAACCACCCTGCTGACACAAGGCGCGCATACCACCGAGTGTCCTCGTTTGGGCAATATCATTGTGTAGTGCCGTCACGCTGAGGGAGGGAACCGTACGATGGATTTCTTGCTCAATGTCGGCGCCTTCTGAATTATAAAATTGGGAAACGGTTTTAATGCTCCACAGCGATGCTTCCGTATCAATGACTTCTTTAGAGTCTCGCAAAATCTTTTCCGCGCTCGTTAATAGAGTCATGCGCTGTGAAATATCAATGCTATTGGTGGGTTTGGTGAATGTGCTTTGATAACGGCCTTGGTTATTTCCAAAGTTAATTTTAGCGCCTTTAAGGAGCGATGAATCCTTAAAACGCGTGGCCCAAGACTTTGCTTGTTCGTAGGCCCTGGTGATACCGCTTGGGCTTAAATCCTGGGTCGACGCATAGCCGATACTACCGTCGCTCATTACGGTAATAAGAGCGCCCCGATCTAAAATGGCGTTTGGTGGGCGTTCTACCCCTTTGCGTACTTGAAACTCTTCATGGGTTTCCTCAATTACGAGCAACGACCAATAATCTTTTGTTTTATGGTGTTCGCGAAGCGCCTGTGCCAGATGTTTCATGATGCGATCCCTTGGCTTGTTCAGGGCGACTATAGGGTAGTTTTTGAAAAAATAAAAAGCCTAAGGAGTTTTTTGGGCCGCCATGAACAAATTTGGCCTAAACTTGACTAACCATCACCAAAATTGGGTGGGAAATTTCCTAGGAGGAAATGATGAGTCAAAAAAATTCAGGAATTGGAGCGTTGGTAGCGGTGGGAATTATCGCTGCGGGTATTGGGTATGCGGTAGGGGTGTCGATCAAGGGTTCGGGCTCGCCAAGTGCCAATACCGAAACCGCCGGGCAAGAAGCCGTGGTGGATACTGGAGAAACTGTTGAACAATTATCGGAAAAACTGAGTGCAGTGATGATGCCGCAGGAGGAATATGAAAAACTAACCGCGGCTATCTATCAAACCGGGTTAACGCTTCTAACATCGCGGGCCCAAAGCTCAGGCCTTGAAGTAGACCCAAGCATTGGTGAAGATCTAAAGAAAATCGTAAGTGAAAAATATACCCGTGACTATTTCACAAAGATGAATGCAAGCGCCATGACTGGCCTCGAAAAAACGGATCTTTTCCAAATTATTAAGTTCTACGAAACCGACGCAGGAAAGAAGTTTTTGTCGCTTTCGCCAAAAATCATCGCCAATACGATGACCACCGTGCGCGACGACATGGCGGCTTGGATTCCACAAACGGTAGAGACCCTTATGGAAAAAGTTAAGGAAAATCAGCCCAAAAAAGCCGATGGGCAAAAAGAAGCGCCAAAAAAACCTGGCAGCGCGAATAAGTCATAATTACATACGCTTATTAAACCCTACGGTGCTTAAGGGCCATCCTGCGGGATGGCTTTTTATTTCGCCATTGACCATTCCTGATGCCATGATAATTGTAATGATATGATGCGAATTGGGTTTAAATTTTATATAATTATTGGGCTGTTCGGTATGGCAATCGGTTGCACATTGCTGCAAAAATCACGACCCCAACCTCCTGAAAAAACTAAGATTATTATTGTGGGGTGTTCAGCAGCGGGAAGTAAGGCGGCCAAAGAGCTATTAAAACAAGCCTCTCATGCCAAAATCATTTGTTTAAGCGAAGAGCCTACGCCAGCATATGAAAAACCTTCGATGGCAGACGTGGTGTCGGGGGAGGAAACTTTTTCTGACATTCGGTTAGCGGACTCAGACGACAATTATGCAAAGCTCATTCGCCTCAATTCCAAAGTTACTGCTATCGATGCGAAGAATAAAACCGTGACAACATCGCAGGGTGAGATGTTGCCCTATGACAAATTGTTATTGGCTACCGGTAGAGCACCCTTTTTGCCTAATGAATTAGCGGGTGCGCGTCAGCTAAAACATGTGTATTTTTATGATACCGAAGCGGATGTTAACGGTATTTTGTCGTCACTCAAAAATAAGCATGATCCAAAAATTGCTTTGGTAGGTGCGGGCATTCGCATGTTGGAATTGGGCGATGCTCTAAAAAAACGCTTTGCTAAAATCGAGATTTCCATCATAAACCGGTCCGCAAAATTTTTAGGCGATCAGGGCACTGATAATTCCGATCAAATAATTCGTGATGCGTTGCAAAATCACGGGCTAAAACTTTTGATGCCAGATTTTGTGAGTAATTTGAGTCAGGTGGAGGATAAAGTTTTTTTGACGCTCCAGTCAAAACAGTCTTTGGTTGTTGATGCCGTGGTTTTTGCGCTGGGTACATCGCCAAATAGCCAGTTGGCCAAGGATGCCGGTCTCAAACTTTATCCCGACGGATCCATTTGGGTTGACGAATATTTGCAAACGAGCGAATCGTCCATTTATGCTGCGGGCGATGTCTTGGGATATTTTGACCCCGTGCTTGGCCGGGTAACTTCAAGCGGTAAATGGAAAGAAGCAAAAAATCAGGGAAAGATCGCTGCCAAAAATATATTAGGATTTAGGGAAAAATATCAGCCTACGCCGTCGGCCTATATTTCAAGATTTTTTGGGCTAAATATGTTCGTCGGTGGCCAATTGCGATTAAAGCCGAACGAAAAAGTAGTTAGCACCTCCCAGTCATCTGAGAGCAACCTCGCGTTCTTTTTAGCCGACAACAAAATTAAAGCTTTTTCTATGGTTTGGAATAACAAAGCTAAATCGCTTAACAAACTTAGGGTTCGCCGTGCTTATATCAATCAATCTGAGGTGAGCCGAGAAGAGCTTACGCCAAAAGCGCTTTCGGGTAGGTTCAGCAAATTTCGCGATTTTGTGGTGACATTTTTTTAATGTCGAGGATATCGGTGGAAAATTTTCTTAATTATCAAGGCCAGATAGCGGCAATTCATTGGATGCAATCCTCACCATTAAACTATCTTCAAAGTTTGTGGGTCGTGCTCAATAATCTCGATACCAAAATCTATTATTTTAGCCTCGCCATTTTGATTTCGATATTTTTTAAGCGATTTTATGCTTTGCGAATGTGGTGGCTACTAGCGCTCGCAATCTATTTCACAAGTTTTCTCAAGTTTCTCACTGGTCTGCCGCGGCCATTGACTCTAGATCCGAGCGTTGGACTTGTTTTGGCGATGGATAATCTTGGCCTTCCGAGCGGCGGCGCGATGATGGCGATGATCATCGGGCTATATTTTTACAAACTTTATCCCAATAAAATAATGGCCGTTGTTTGTGTTCTTTATGTATTGTTCGCCAGTTTTTGCCGAGTTTATATCGGTATGCACTTTTTTACCGACATCATCGGTGGTTGGTTGGTTGGTTTTCTTCTATTCTATGGGCGCTGCGGCGTTGAATTTTTTTTCGCGAATATTTCAGTTAATCGCGTTTGGTCTGCGGTTTTGACTATAGGATTTTCTTTAGGGCTTTACTTTATTTATGATCTCGGTCCGTCATTTAAATTGCTGCCGGTGATGATCGGAATTGGTTTAGGGCATTTACTTTATTTCGAAGTCGAAACGCCCACCGACTCCCCAGTAGATTTTAATGCGCGCAAACTTGCGATGGGATTCCTGATGATTTTGATAATGGGTACGTTAGAAATCGTCAAAACTATGCCCCTCATGTTAATTGGTCATGTTTTCATGGGTATGCTTGCTACGGCATTGATTTTCCGCTGGTCGCGTCCGCAAATGATGCGATAAATTCTCTTTAATGCCTCACTACATTGCGTGTTATTTTATGAGTTGTTACGCTTATTTTTATTACATTAGGCTTTTTTGTGAAAAATATATATTTAATATTAATACTCTCTAGTGTTTTTTTGGGTTGTGGTGGTAAGTCTTTCGAAAAAATCAGGGAAGAAGACCTTGAGTCCACATCCGAGTTTCAGAAATTCGATCAAGCGGCGAAAAATGCCATTAGAAGCGAAGATAATAACGTTAAAAGTCTTTGGGCCACGCAAAAAACCAAGCAAGAGCGTACCTTGTTAGATTCCCAGGATTTTCTAATTTCTTATAACTATCGCTGGGGCGTGATGAGCGTTTGTACCGATGACCTGCTGATGGTGGACCTAGATTATTCCGACTCCAAAGTGGGAAACCGAACGGGAGCGCTTACGCGCCTTAATCAATATGCCAAGCAAAATAGCTTAACCTTCGCCATTCGTGATTCCGATCGCGGTATCCACGCCTTCTTGGTGTCAAAGAAATCCGATCCAAAATCTGAAGATAGCCAGCGAATCATGTGGGAAAATTTTGGCGACGTGCGTTATTTGTCCTACGCCAAGATTCGTGGGTTTTGTTCAAGGATAGGGCCAAAAGTATTTAATATTGTTAAAGTTGGTCCCGGCAATGTGCTTTTGACACAGCAAGAAATGAATAACGAATTTATTAGTCGAAAGCCTAAGGAAGAGATCATTGGCGACCCATCGCGCGTTGATAAATCATTGCTAAAAAAACTCTATATGAATGATGAGTTGGTAAAAATTGTGCGAAATAGTTTTCAAACGGACTACTCAACAATGACGAGCAAAACCGTTAATAACAAAACAGGGTTTATTCCTGATAGCTATTTAAAAAATACTCTTTTACCGAAATTTAAAAATGCGTTGACTAACATGGGTTATGCAATTGGCGGGGCAGCGTATTCTTTAGATAAGGGGAATGCGATTTAATTGCTGGGGACCGCTAAATGCATGAAAGTGTGGGTACCAGTCGATTCAATGTGTAAAATACCGCCAAATCTAAAAACGCCCTTCTAAAACTAGCATATTTCGAAAAAGTATGAGGAGAAGTGGATGAGAGGCTTTTTGATGTTTGCTGTATTGGGCATGAATTCTCTGTCTTTATGCGCCGAGAGCACAAATTATTTTCGCGCAGACTCCATGGTAGATATGAATGTAAAGACCACCGTCATTCAGCTTGAGATACCCTACCCCGGGCCAATCTCCGATGTCTGTGGCATTAGATTGGTTTCCACGGAAAACGATTACAATGAAGAGATATTCGTCGACGCTATCGAAGTGCGAGAAGGATTTGGCTCCGATACTGTTGTCAATGGAGATATTCTTAAAGCCCGAATGACGTCTGATAAATATTCATCACTCACCTACATGCTGAACAGGGTAATGACTTACCACGGTTCGGTGAGCATCGCGACCAAAGATGGGACGTATTTTAGCGATTTGGTAAAAAAGATGTTCCCATCCCATTCAGGCGACGTTGCAGAGCCAAGAATTGCGTTTACGGCCATGTTGTGCAAAATGCCCTCAGTCCGTTAACGAAAAATGCCCCGGGGAACGTTGCCTGCGCTCGGTAAACTTTCCCGGCTGGGGAATCAAGCGGCAGCGCTTAGGTGCCTTCATTATAACATGTCGCCATATGTACCAAAAAAATATGGGGGCGTATTAAATGAAAAAATTTTTAACCGACATATCGGCATGTTTTTTGTCGACGTTGTTGGTGGCTCAATCAGGACAGGCGCTGCCAAAGCATTCCAAAACTTCAAGGATAAATGGGCTTCAGTCCTTTGCGATTTCTCAGGATCCTGTGTTGCGTGGGTCACAGATCATCGCCGATGACTCGAGTGACGTACTTTATGTATCACCGAGCTCAAAAAAGTCTCAAGCTGGGGTATTCCAACTTGTGGCCTTGCCAGCCTGCGATATTCTAAAAGACAACTATGATCTGACATATCTCATGCCAAATGTTCCGGTTGACAAGTACGCCGATTTTGCGCTCAAGGGGCCGTACTCACCATTCTTCGACGCTAAGCTTGGCAACTATGTTCGCCAATCAGGGATGCTCAATCGTATTGCGCAAAAGATCGATGAGATAGATCGAATCAAAGCTGACCACAAAAATATCGTGGCGGCATATGAAAGAATAAAAATGAATTTTCGCGAAGCTCAGGCAGAATATAGTGCAGCGGAGATATCATATGCTGCACTTTCCAAACGCATTGAATCATTGTCTAGCTTATTAATCGAAACAGCAGACAGTGATGAAAGATCTCGAATAGAAAGGGCTTTGGATGAAGCGCGCCTCGAAAAAGAAAAAGAGGGACCGGAACTAAAGGAGAGGTATCGGCTTGCTAGAAGAACCCTTGTGCGGGTCTCTCCGCAGTACGCAGAGGCCAAATCAATATACGATGTCACGGTTCCTAGCGTTTCAGAATTGGAATCTGAAATAGTTTCCCTAACGTCGATATTTGAAACGATTAATAATTTGTCCGTCAATAGTTTTTTGGCAAATGAGCGTGCCCTGCAGGCCTATGAAGCGTCGACCCTGGGTACGGCATCGGCCAGCTATAGCATTTGGAGCGACGAAGAATCTCGCCTACGTACCGTGTTGTTATCTTACAGCAAAAAAGAACCATTTTTTATTCGCCATACGGTTTCGAGATTACCTATACATAACATCCGTCTTAAGAAGCCTCAATCAAGTGTTATGTATTCAGCGGTTTCGGGGGCGATTAAAGGCAATACTACGAACTCCATCAGCAAAATTGGCTACGATGAAAATGGATTAATCGTTGCCGACGGAAATGAGCTGTCTGAACGCCCATTATTCATCAAGGATAACCAATTGGTAACCCCGCAAATTCATACATTGTCGGATGATGGTTCCGGAACATACACAAATTTAGTTACTCGCGGTGCTTATTGCACAGGTAGCTCCATGGCGCGCCATCGTTGGACGGTAAAATCAACTTTTAATCAGGGAGAAAGTGAATCAGTATTTGATTTTGATGTCTATTTCTACAAACCGCGTGACATCAACATTTTGGCACAGAGTGTGGCATTTGAATATGAATTTTATGTTAGAAGCGAGCCGATTGCAGCCAATTGTTCTCTAGAGGTAAATAAATTCCGCAGCTTCTTGTCAAATAGTGGCACCAGTGGGTTTCTTTTCTGGAGAAAGGATTGGTCTGAAGCGGAGCGCGAGCGCGCGGAACAGTCGGGAATTTCCTGCCGCGTGATGATGTCGCCCGCTGGGGAAACCCCCAATTATGGCGAACAAGCAAAACGTATCGAATCAATTAGGCAAGCCATGATGCAAGAGATCGCGGCGGAATTCATACTAACGTATGCCAAAAGTTGGGAGATCTCACAACGTCAATCTGCATTGAGTAAACCGAACGATGGTGCCTATCGGGCAGGCATAGCGCTCGAAGTGCTCTGTGGCATTAACATGTATTGCGCGGTGGGAAGCATCATTCTTAAAACTGGTGATGAACTGTTCGGGACTCATAAAGATAAAGTAAAAAACCGTGATTTCCTTTCGGGAGTGATTCGGCGTTCCTACGATGAGACATCGTGGACAATTTCCAATGGCCAAGCGGTGATCGACCTTAATGTCAACCTTTAAATTTTGCCGAGAAATTGGGGGAAGCCATGAAGGTTAGTAAGAAGGCTATTTTTGTTACATTGGGTGGTTGCGTCGCATTGACTATGGGAGGTTGGATAGTTTGGCCGACGCCAAATTATAGTGATCAAGGTGTTATGCAACAAACGCCTGGTGCTTCTGGGGATTATGTTACCTTGTTTCAGAGTCCACGTTCTGAAAATGTTCCAAAAACACATAATGAAATTCTTCAACTTGCCGAACAGGTAGATGCAGCCCCCAAAGCCGAAGTATTCGCTGAATTAGATAAAATGGTGGCAACGGAAAAGAGCCACTATCAAGTCATATTTTATGACTATCGAGACGCGATAAGCGACTTGGAGAACTTGTCTGCGGATTTTGACAACTTGGTTCGCGAAGGGGCTGCCGCACAGGTTCGTGCGAAGCTAAATAAAGAACTTCAAATAAAAGCTCAGGAAGTAATTCGGTTGGGAAGGGAGGCCAATGACGCATACATAGTGTTGATGGCCAAGTACGATGAATCAGTGCCTGTGATTTTGGATAAGCATTTTTAGGAGCGTTTTTATGAAGCTTTCAATAGTTATTGCGATTGCTATCTTTGCAATTAATGCCGCTTCTGAGGCGTTTGATAACGACGATAGATGCCGCTTTTTATTTTCGGGCATAGAGGCGGCCACCCCTAACGTAATTGATGCGTTTTATGAATTTAAAAAGAAAACAAACGGTACTTGGCGAGAATATGGAGAGCACAACAGCTTTTCCTATACGCTAATGCCAAAAGAAACTGGTATACATCGCCTCTCATGGAACGTAAAAAAGTTGCCAGAGAACAAATCTGATATTTCTGATGGCAACCTAGAATGCGATGTTCCAACATCGTGGCGACTGGAGGTGACAACACCGATAGATATTGTTTACCCAGCGGCGATGCATGGTCACAAAGAAGATTTAGCGATATATAACCTCATGTCCATCGCTGGTATTTATTTGGGAAGGAGTAAATTTCCGGTGGAACCCGATCAAACTAGAATAATTTGGCATCTAAGGCAACGTCAAGTCTCAGATGACAAAATAGCTGATCTGATTCGAAGGTATAATTTTATCAATGAAGTAAAAATTGAAAAGCCATTATTAGTTGGGAAAAATGCTGTTCAGCTAGTTGCGTTTACCCTATCCAATGAGAGGGAACTAAATGATAGAAACGGTAGATGGTTGGTAGTTGATGCATTTGACTTAGAAGCTATAGAGGCTGGCGCATTTGCTACCCCGGAATCTCGGCATGACAAATTTCTGCCTTGGTATGATCCAACTAGGGCAGAATTTTCGAGTAAAACTCCGCTTGAGGCCTACAAAAATACTGTTCTGGGGCCCATTGGTGTCGCATCGGTATATGACATGAAAGAAGGCAAATTTTTAGCCGAGCCCGTGGCAAGCCAGGACAAAATGCAAATGGTTTTTGACGCTATAGCGCCACCCGTATATGATTTCGTCGAAAAAAAATTGCCACTATTTGTTCACCTTGTAATTAAACAACCCTCAGATTTCAAGCTGATTGCATTTGAAGTATCTGTTAGTGGCGTATTTAACCAGTTATGGATCAGTTCCCTTGCCGATCCGTCGGTGATGGGTTTGCCAAGCGCGGAGAGTCTTGGATTTTCTTTCAATGATGAGGTGAATTAATGAATCCGGTTTTTGGGATATTACTTATCGCGGCGATGGCCATTTCATGTAATAAGCCATTGTCAAATTATACTCGTAAGGTTGAAACTATCGACGTCAAGAAACTAAAAACAGAAAATGATTCACGCTGCCAAGTCTTAGCTGATGCAGCTTTTGGTAAAGAGTTTACCGTAAGCGGCGACGATGAAGAGTCGTATCTTGTGGAGTTCAAATGGGAATCGCCAACTGGCGGTGAGGCAGCCCAGAAAATCGATTGTTACTTAAAAAAACGCTAGACCACCTGGTCGAAATCATGTCGTCATGCATTCTAGTATTCAGTCCAAATAGGAACCCCAATGGCCCTTCAAAAAATTCGCTGTTTCGGCAATGAAACCAATAAAAAATTCTACGCCGATTATCACGACAACGAATGGGGCATTCCCGTTCATGATGACCAAAAATTATTTGAAATGCTGTTGCTCGAGAGTGCGCAGGCGGGTCTTTCTTGGGAAACCATATTAAAAAAACGCGATGGGTATGCTCGCGCATTTCATAATTTTGATCCGAGTAAAGTGGCCGCAATGACCGATTTGGAACTTGATGACCTCCGAGAAAATTCGAGCATCATTCGAAATCGTCTGAAAATTAATTCGGCGCGAAATAATGCTCGAATATTTTTGCAGATCCAAAAAGAATTTGGGTCTTTTAACGACTATTTATGGGGTTTTGTTCACAATAAACCAATCATAAACCGGCCTAAAACTTTAAAAGATATTCCTGCGACTTCGGTGGAGAGCGATGCTCTTTCGAAAGATCTTAAAAAGCGCGGCATGAGTTTCATCGGTTCCACAATTATTTATGCTTTCATGCAGGCCGTAGGTCTAGTTGATGACCATGTTGCGGACTGTTTTAAGAGAAATGCTAACCGCCCCACCTGACGTTATTGCATCATCGAATCTCTTCAGTGGGAGAGGGGGGAACCTTGGAAATCCCATTCTTACCCCCTCGCCCGCGAAAACCCTTATTTTTTGTCGACGTTGTTTGCGGGAGAGGGTTGGGAGGGCAGCCAACCAATTATCTATGCAACAACGCTGGCTTGAGCGAGGGGTCAGGGCGCACTTTTGGCTTTTGGTTTTTTCCTGGCAAGCTTATTGGCGGTATCGATGGGAATTTCTTTCCATTCTTTGGAAGCGAGATTTTCCAAGAAAAATGGCCCGTATTGAATACGACGCAAGCGGGTTACTTCATGTCCTAAGCCCTTAAATAATCGACGGATTTCCCGATTTTTCCCTTCCGTGAGAGTGACTCTTAGATGGGTTTCGCGTTCGGAGCTTTTTTGAATAATTAACTCGGTACAATGCAGTAATTCGTCGCGATCAAAAACGCCGGTTTTAGCCATTTGAGATTTGTCTTCAGTAAATTTCTTACGCACAGTTACCAAATAAACTCGCTCTATTCTATTTTTTGGATCGGTGAGAAAGTTTGATAAGTCGGTGTCATTGGTAAGGAGGAGCAAACCACTTGTGGCTTGATCCAAGCGGCCTACCGCAGAAATAAATCCTAAGTTTTCTGGCAATAGCTCAAATATGGTCTTGCGACCTTTTTCATCGCTGTGGGTAGTGATGTACCCTTTAGGTTTATGAAACAGAAAAAATCGTGGCGCGGTTTTTTTTATGAGAACGCCGTCTAATGTCACAAGTTCTTGCGGCCACTTGACCCAGAGGTCAGGATTTTTCGCTATCCGTCCGTTGACGCACACGCGTCCAGCCTTAATCCATTCTTGACTTACTGTGCGCGAAGCTATTCCAAGTTTAGAAAACAGCCGATCGAGTGTTACTGGTTTAGTTAATCCAGGCGCCATTTAATGCCCTCGTTCCTTCTTTTTCTTTTTTGCTTGACGCTGCTGGAATTTTTCTTGGGCCATTTGTTCCTTTTGCACCTTGGTTAAAGATTTTTGTGCCTGCTTATTTTTTTCAAGCTCCAGTCGCAAAACCTCTTGCGCATAGGATTCCTTAGTGGTGCCTACTTTGGCCTTTTCCATTTCTCTGCGCACTTCTCGCAGAATTCGCTTGGGATTTTTTCGCTTTATAATTAAGGAAAATGAGTGAGGTTCACTGAAGCGAAGTTTTGCATAATACTCGGTTATATATTCGTATAATTCTGGGTCGGTGGGTTCTTTGCCAAAAACTGCGCGCGCAGCGGCTAGACCTTTTTCATCCGTGCGTTCAAAAATAGCCACCCAAAATGGTCCCTCCAAAGTGACAGTGGCTTTAATTGTGTATTGCATGGGCAAACCATAACTTTCTAGTTTTTCAATTCAATACCTTAAAATAGAGCCTCGATTAGGCGAACCATTTTGTCTAAATAGGGATGGTCAATCTTTAATAGGTAGAGGGAAACTTCTTCGGAAGAATTTTCTTGTACTTCGATAAAAAATTCTCGAGCCCTCGAAATATTTTTTTTAACGCCTTGTCCATGATAATGCATTATTCCAAGGTGGATTTGGGAATGTGTGACAGCTTTTTTTAACTCTTTGGTCCATTGGGCATTCGAAATAAATCTTCCGATCCTACGTTTTTCAAGAGAATATATATACGTATGATCATCGACTTCCCAAAAATATTGAGCGGCTTTTTCGTATTCCTTTTTCTCATAACTAATTCGGCCCAAATAAAAGCGAATCAATGCCTGTAAATCCTTTTTACCGGTTTTATCAACGGTATGTTTGTCAAATTCGCTTAAAGCAGCTTCAAAAGCACTCTTCGCTTTGTTGCGTTTATTGTCTTGGAATTGTTTAACAGCGTCATCATTATTAGCAATTTCTATTTCTTCTATTTTGTCTGAAGAAAGCAGGTTATTAGATAGGAAGAAATTAACGCATAAAAATAAGAAAATTTTTCTGTTAGTCATATGATTTCCATTTCAAAAAAGTCTAGTATTCAAACCAATTAAATGATCATTTTATTTAGATATTCTGTATATGAAAAAAAATCAGTTATCCAATAGGTTTATCCAGTAATAAACACATGTTTCGGCGATTTCCATCATTTTTTCTGCTGAATAAAACTTAGCATTTTTATCAAACACATCGTATTTGTCATTTTTACCAGTGCGTTGGCGGAGATAAACACCTTTTTTATCCTCAGCCTCGAACATTTCCACAAAAAACCAAAGCATTCCTACTCGAACATAAAATGCTGTTTCTTTGGCATTACCCATGGTGGTTAACCAGTTGTTTATTTCCTCTGCGCGCTCAAATGTTTTTGATTTTGATTTAAAAAATGAATAACGACCAGGTTTGTTTTTTTCTATTTGGAGATCTACTTCTTCTAATATTGATAATTCGGTTTCATGTTTACTCTTACCTGCTTTAAGCTTAATTTTTGCTAATGATGATGGGGGAATGCCATTTTTTAGTTTATTAGGGATAAATTTTTCATGTTGGCGTTTTCGCTTTTTAGGAGTTTGGAAATTTTTAAATTGTTTATAGGCCCACTTTTGAGCTTCAATTTCCGAATATGTCCAAGCGTCATCAATCCTAGGCTCTTTGACAGTAGCACCCAGGTTTATCAAGCGATATGCAGCGCCCTCATAACGTTCTTTATTTTGTTCTGCTTCTTCATCGTCTAAATAATTTTGGCTGATAATATTGAGGGCTTCATTTAAAGAAGCTTCGAAATCCTTAACAAGCATTTCCACGTTATTTTCGCGATTTTTCTCAAACGCCACGTCTAACGCAACGGAGGCCAACATAGCGTCCAGATTTGGTTTATACTGTAAAATATAGGATATTTCATTTTTAAACATGTCATCGGCAGAGTTGTTGCGTAACAAAATGGCAAGAATTTCATCAAAATCAGGTTTGAAATTTGTTTTTAACCAATAGACGGCAAAATGCATCTTCTTTCTAAGCAATACGTAGGCTAACGTATCTAAATTAATAATTTCTTTGTTTACTGAATACTCAATCAATTGTTTGCAGTGTTCTAAATTTTTATTTAGGTTCATTATTTGGGCGAGCGTTGAATGAGGATGTTTTTTGTATTGTTCTTGAGAAAAATTATTTAAATCAATTTCATTCTTATTTGCAAGAATATTAGATGAGTGCGACGTTAAAGAAAAAGTGGCGAGGAAAAGTACTAAATATATCAATACTCGATTTTTCATGAGCAAGATCGTAGTGGTAAAAATTTCTCTGGCTAGAGGGTTAGCCTATATCCACTGGTTTTTGAAGATTGGCGGCGGACGGTACAGCAAAAATGCCGGTGACAACGATGTAAAGCGCTAATGCAATCATGAAAAATGATGCAGTGCCCGTGATCATATTGGCAACGGTTATTGTATCAGCAGACAAAATTTTGATTATCGTTGAAACGAGTGACCATAAGGTAATGGCAAGCACAAACAGCATGGGTAGTAGCGTGTAAATGATGGGGCGTTTGCTTTGCCTAAGCCACACTGTGATAACCAAAAGCGTGAGGGCGGCAAGCAGTTGATTGGCCGAGCCGAACAAAGTCCAAAAAGCCATCCAGGAATCGGCGGGTGCGACATAAATGATTAGTGCAGGTAGGCTCAAGGTAAGGGCTGTCGCCAGCCACTTTTTTTCTTCGTTCTTAAAGCCAAAAAATTCTTGAATTAAATATCGACCCAGACGCGTGGCGACGTCGAGCGTGTCGAATACAAAGGTAGAGAAAGCCACTGCGCCAAATGTGGTAGCGAGGCGCAAGTGCTCGGGTCCGATAATTAGGGCGAGATATTCGCCAATACCCTTGCCATAGATGGTGCCGGGTTTCATGCCCAAAATGGCTTCGCTTGTGAAGATCATAATGGTGGATAGCGCAATGAAAGCGACAATTCCTTCCATGAGCATCGCGCCGTAACCAATTGGTTGAAGATGTTTCTCGTTGTCGATTTGTTTTGACGTGGTACCGCCGCATACTAGACCGTGAAATCCAGAACAAGCGCCGCAGGCGATGGTCACGAACAGGAACGGCAATAGCGAAGGGGCATCTGGGTTAGGCGGTGCAAATGCGGGCTGCTCAATGGTGAAGTTGCCAAACAAGATTCCGTAAATACCCACACCCATAACTACGATGAGCACGATGCCGCCTAAAAATCCACGTGGCTGAAGTAGCAACCATACTGGGGTAAGCGACGCTATTGCGCAGTAGCCGAGGATGGCCATTTCACTTTGGAAAGTGGACAATAGGAAATGGTTCGAAAATGCCATGCCTAACCAAATCGTTCCCGCTATTGCCGGTATGAAGAGTATCGACACGAGCCATAGGGGCGGTCTAAGTAATTTTTGGACTACGCCCATGATGAGGCACAGCACCAAATAAAATAGCGATGACGCAAGAACCGCGCCGCCCGGGGAAAACGTGGTTTTGATTCCTTCAAGTTCTTCGGACGCATGAGTGAAAGTGGCGGCTGTGACCTGGGTGAATGCCACGATGACATAGATGAGAGCAAGCCAGATAAAAAGCAATAAAAACCGCCCAGCCTTAGGCCCAAGGCGTTCCTGGCAAACGTGGACTATCGATGTTCCGTGGTGTCGCACCGACGCAGTGAGCGCCGAAAAATCATGAATGGCGCCGATAAAAACCACGCCTAGGGAAATCCACAGCAGGCATGGAACAAAGCCCCACACCTGGCAGGCAAGAATGGGTCCGGCGATAGGGCCGGAGGCCGCGATGGCGGAAAAATGCTGGCAAAATAGATAAAAGGGTCGTGCCGCCAAAAATTCTTGTCCGTCGGCATGTTCGTGGGCCGGCGTAACATTTTTTGGGTCTACATTAAACAGCATGCGGGAAACAAAAGACCCGTAGGTGAAATAGCCCACGGTCACAAAGATTATGAAGGCGACAGCAAGAAATGCGAGTTCCATGAGGGGTGGTAGCGGTTAAGTTAGATATTTGGCTAGGCAGCGAATGCTTTTGCTTCGTTATTTAATAACTCAAATAAATCATTTCTACGCGACGGCATTTTTAGGTCGGCAACTTCGCTAACAAGATATTTTATTCGCAGACCCAAAACGCTCTCCATAGAAAAAACGATAGAGTCATGCCAGGACCGATCCAAAGTCGATAAATAAGCAGCGACCATCATAAGGCCAATATCTTGGATACTCTCCGATGCATTTTTATGAATTTTTTTGATGATGTAGCTTCTGAAGGGTTGAAAATCAAAGATCGGACTTTTCTTTGCAGGAATATCGGAAAGGTCTACTATTACGTCGCGTCTTTGTAAAAAAGTGCGAAACCGATGAACATTTAGCCAAGCAGATAACAGGCGTATACTTTGCGCACCGACTCGTGCTAGTAGTTTTCGGTTTTCGTCATCCGATGAAGATTGAAGGCGCATGAGCACCGGATCAAAAATGGCGCGTTTTTTCGCTTGGTAATCAAATTGCAGCATGAAGCTAGTTTTAAGCAAATTTTGGGTTACCAGGGCGTTACTGTCATTGGTGCTGTGCGGATCTTGGTTCGGTAAAGCATTTTTGATCAGTTCTTTGAGATATTTTGGCTCTCTATCGAGCGCCTCATTAACCCAACTTGGGTGAATAATATACCTGGAGGTTTTTTCCGTAAAAAACTGCCTTTTTAACTCCAAAATAATTTTGTTAATACGCTCATTTTGCGGCATCAATAGAAACTTAGAGGCGACCTCACTCATGCGTGAACGCTGTTCGTCGGGGAATATTGCGAGTATGTCATTAAGCTCTTTTCGAGCGAATAAAATAGCGACGAGCAGAAGGCTTTGTTCACATAACGGTAGGGCTTTTTTAAGGGACATGATTAACCTAACTTACGTTTGAGCCACCGTGGCCTCGCCATGGCATAGGCGGCCAATAACAGGGCGAGTAGGGTTAAGCAAAAAAGAAAGATAGTAGTAAAGCCACCGTAGGCTTGACTCTTGGTTTCAGGCTGATTTTTCGAAATGACGTCGATATAAGCCGCCGGTGCCAGAGCTTTTTGGACAATGGTGACGTTCTCTTTTGGAAGGTTATCGACGGCGCTTGCAACGAGAGTTCTGATTTCTTCATCTGACATTGGCGCATTTTGGTTAACTGGTAAAAATAACACCGTAACGGATGCACTTCTTTTAACGATTTCTTTGACGACGGTAGTGTTCTGCGACAGCACGACCTTAGCGTCAACAATCCCCGGGATAAGCTTGAGCAAATCTTCCACTTCACCTTGCAGGGCCATGCTCAGCCGGGCGGTTTCATCTCCTTTGGTTGGAATGATGCCAGACGAACCTGGAGGAAAGACGTCTTTTAGGCCAACCCTAAAATTTTTAGGAAGCTGATTGTCAACTAAAAGCTTAAGCGCTTGGCTTGCGTACTTTTTATCAACGCTTATCGAGTAAAGGGTATCCTTTCGTTCAGCTTTGGCGGTTTTTTGTGCTGGAATGCTTTTTTCACTGAGCATTACCAAGACAACGTTCGCTTCGCGCTGCGATAAACCTTCAAGGATTATCTCCCTGCTATCGCAGCCAGGGCCCAGTAATAATACTGCCGTTATGAACAGCATTTTGAGGTTTAATATCAAGATTAACCCGCATAAAAAAATGCCAGCCAAGCTGGCACTCTAAAACACGTGAGAATGCAGGATTATTTACAAAAACTAGCCTGCCATTTTCTTTACTTCGGCCATGAAGTCATCTTCTTTTTTCTCGATGCCTTCACCGACCTTAAAGCGAACCATTCGTACCACATGCAATTGAGCATTGGTCTTTTTGTTGAGCTCATCGATCATTTCACCCACGGTTTGGGTGGGATTTTTGACAAACGGTTGATCAAGCAAACAAAAATCTTTTTTGTGCTTGGCCATTTTTCCGTCGACAATTTTGCTGACCATATTTTCTGGTTTACCTTCAGCGAGCACCTGCTTGTGGAATATGTCGCGCTCCGAAGTTAACCAATCTTGATCAATTTCAGATTGACGCACAAACGTAGGACTGAGCGCTGCCACGTGCATGGCCATATCTTTGGCTGCATTGATGACTTCGGCATTCTTGCTTTGAGACTTATCACCGAGGGTGCATTCAACGATCACACCAATCGATCCTTGCCCATGCAAATAGGTGCCGTAAACATCGCCGCCGGTAAGCCGAGCAAAACGTCGAAGAGCGATATTTTCGCCGATCGTGGCAATTTTTTCGGTTATTACGGTTTCGATCGCGCGACCATCTTTAAGTTTGGCGTTACTGAGCTTGCTTCCGTCGACATCAATACCGATTTCATTCGATTTTAATGCTGCGTCCGCGAGATCTGCTACCAATGCCTTAAAATCATCGTTACGAGCAACGAAGTCGGTTTCCGAGTTTACTTCTATCATCGCTGCATTGCCCTGCTCGCTCTTAATAGCGATCAAGCCTTCTGCTGCAATTCGCGATGTCTTCTTGGCGGCCTTGGCGAGACCTTTTTCGCGCAAGTATTTGATCGCTTGATCCATATCGCCGGTGGCGGCTAGGGCATTTTTGCAATCCATCATGCCCGCGCCGGTTTTTTCCCGCAGTTCTTTTACCAATGATGCGCTAACTGTCATTTTTTTCTCCTACTCTGCGCTTTCTTCAGAGTTTTCGTCGCTGCTTGCGTCTTCGAGGTCAGCTTTTTGACCATCGGTTTTCTTCGAAATCACTTCGACTTTGGGACCTGATTTTTTATCGTCATCCGAAATCTTGGCTTTTTCAGCTTCTTTTTGAGCGTTTTTGGCCTTGCGGTCTGCGGCATCAGCTTGGAAAGCGATTTCGCCTTCTTTGCATGCGTTGGCCAATTTTTCGACAAACAGAGCGACGGAACGAATCGAGTCGTCGTTAGCAGGGATTGGGAAGTTAACAACATCCGGATCGCAATTGGTATCGAGCAAAGCGACAACAGGTATTTTTAGATTTCGGGCTTCGCTTACCGCAATATGTTCCTTTTTAGGATCAATAATAACGATGGCTTTTGGTAGCTTCGTCATATCTTTAATACCGGCGAGGTTTTTCTCAAGTTTTTCCAGTTCGCGCTGGATTTTTACCACTTCTTTTTTGGGAAGTTTTTCAAATGTGCCGTCGGTGGCCATGGTGCTTAGTTTAGCAAAACGCTCAATCGATTGTTTAATCGTTTTGAAATTCGTGAGCATGCCGCCGAGCCAGCGATAATTGACGTAATATTGATTAGCGTCAGCACTCGCAGTCTTGATAATTTCTTGAGCCTGCTTTTTGGTGCCCACAAACAATACTTTGCCGCCTTTGCCTACGGTGTGACGCAGGTGTTCATAAGCATTCTTAAAAAGGCCTACGGTTTTTTGCAGGTCGATAATATGAATCCCATTTCGTGGTCCAAAAATAAAAGGAGCCATTTTAGGGTTCCAGCGCCTCGTGGTATGGCCAAAGTGCGCGCCTGCTTCCAACATCTCTCTCATGCCGATTTTTGACATTTATTATCCTTTTTGGGTTGTTCGTCCGCAGCGGATAAAACAAAGACACCCAAAGTTCCGCTGCGTGCTTTTTTGCTCTTATAGCAGGAAAATATGGCTTGAGAAGGACTTAATATTTTTTGGCAATGGGCAGACGCCTGGCCTCACCAAATACTTTGTCGCTGACCATGAGAGAAAACGGGGCTTGGCGTCTTTTGTATTCGGATTGGCCTATCATTCTAACGATTTGATTTATAAGAGTTATATGGATGCCAGTTTCATGATGTATTAATTCCGGCGATTTATCTTCATCTATATATCGAAACAAAATAGAGTCCAAGATATCATAAGGCGGCAAGGTATCGCTGTCTTTTTGATGCTCGCGCAGTTCGGCCGTGGGCTCTTTAACAAGGATATTGGGCGGAAATAGGGAAGATTGTTTTTGAATATGATGTGCGAGTTCTTTAACCTGGCTTTTATATAAATCGCCGATGGGCGAAAAAGCACCGCACATATCTCCATAAATAGTGGAGTAGCCTACGGAAAGCTCGCTCTTGTTAGACGGCGCGAGCATCAATTCGTGGCTCAAATTAGAAAGACCCATGATGATTAATCCACGGGTTCGTGCCTGGAGATTTTGGTCAAAAATATCGTTGTCAGCACCAAGCAAATTCCGAAAACCTTGCACAGAGCTTTCGATATTGATTACGCTAAAACGTACACCAAGAGCGGTGGCAAGATCTTCGGCATCCCTTTGCGAATCAGTGCTTGAAAAACGGGTTGGCAAAAAGACGCAAGTGACATGTTCCTTGCCTAATGCTTCGGTCGCAAGCACTGCGCACAGAGCCGAATCAATCCCGCCAGAAAGCCCGATGATCACGCCAGAATTATCTGTTTTTTTTACATAATCGCGTATGCCCATGACCAACACGTCTTTTAGCAAATCTAAATCATGGGGCGTTGAGACGGTGGGCTGTGGCGACACATCGCTGCTGTCAAAAATTAGGAAATCATTTTGGGCCGAGCGCGCCCGGTGAAGGATTTGCCCTTGGCTATTGATGACCATGGAATGGCCATCGAATAATAGCTGGTCATTGCCTCCAACTTGGCCGCACATCAGTACAGGCCGTTTCGCAAATTGGGCGAGTTCACAGAATACTTGTTCGCGACGTTTGGGTTTTGTTATGGAAAAAGGGGAGGCGGAAATATTGATAATAATATCTATTTTATTGTTATTGGAGAGAGTATTCTTTATTGGGTTAAAGTCGTAAGTTAGCTGGTCATATTTAGGGTAATCGGCCCACGCATCTTCACAAATGCTCATTAAAAATGTTTTACCTAAGAATTCGAAGGTATCGCAAGCCTTGTTATCAGGTGTAATAAAGTAGCGATGCTCATCAAAAATATTGTAATTGGGCAAAAGTCGCTTTCGACCCACCACTTTAGTTGTACCGTTATGACATAGCACGGCCGCATTATAGGGTCTTGTATTGTTGATTCGCAGCGGCACACCGACGATTACCGGGACTAAAGCCGTGAGGGCAAGCTTTTTTAAGGTCTCTTCGCAGGCTTTAAGAAAATCCTCACGTAAAAGCAAGTCCTTAGGAGGGTAACCGCATAAACTGAGTTCGGATGTGATGAGTAAGTCACATTTATTTTCCGTAGCGCGCTTGGTGGCCTGGATGATGTTTTCACAATTTTTAGCCAGATCTGCGATACGCGGATTGAACTGCAAAAGTGCAATTTTCATGCTCGAACCTCACTTGCTTAGGTTGTGGCATATAATAATCGTCGTGACATCCTCCGCCTAATCAATTAGGCGGCACCCGATAGATGCTAGGTTCAACTAATCTTTAAAAATGCATGGGCTAAAGCAAGCCTAATTTTAGGGCAATTTCATCTAGTGCTGATATATATTTGGCTACTTGGTCGATGAATTTCTCTTCGTTGCCCGGTGACGACAATTGTTTACTGGACGCCAACTTTTCCAAATTTTTTGAAAGCTCTTCAAGCGACGCCAGAAATTCATTTTTGTCATCAGTATCCTTCAAATAGAGCGCTAGATTTTTGAGCGTTTCATTATAGATAAGTTCAGATTTCGCAAACTGGATTTGTTGTATGCTCATGTTAATGCTATGAGCACTCTGATGAAGCCGCCGGGCCACGTTAGAAAATTCAACGCTTTCGAATTTAAGCTGTGATTCAAAATATTCCTTTTGAAAATCGTTGTCTCGAGCACTTGATTCATCAACATCGTCTACTTGGATATCAACGACACCTAAATTTTCTTTGCATTTTGCATATAATTCACCGAAATTATGTCGACCGAAATCGTCGATTATTTCTTTTCTTTTTTGGGAAATTTTATGCAGATTGTTTTGCAGGGCAATAGTGTCACCATCACCTATATATTTTTTGTAACTATTTAAATATTCGTTATGAATATATTCAACGTCTTTTTCATCGTATTTTCCTGAAATAGTGGTCAATGAAAAGCTAAATAGTACCAATAGGCCAAGCTGAATCGATATTTTTTTCAACATTTGCTTACCAAGTTCAAGGTGATCGTAACTTATTATCGAACTGCCTAGCGAAATGTTTCTCAGATTACGAAGGTGTTGTTGTATAACTCCATATCAACAAAAAAACGAGGCTAGATACACCTCGTAACGTTTGGACGAGCCATTTCTCTGTGGCCCAACGTCAATGGGCCCAGTGAAATCCATTTCTATATTATCCGCCAATGTTATTTCTTATGAAAGATAATCATAATTTCTGCGTCTTTGATGATTCCCAAGCATTCAGCATAATTGATTTGGGCCTTCTTTTTGTCGATCATCGCTGCCCAATTTAATTCTGCCTTGGATTGTCCAAGCTGACCTTTTAATTGTTCGATTCGGTTCAGACAAGCGTTTAAGGTTTGCGGAACGCCATCGACAACTTCTTCGTTTACCGCCGGCGCAGGTGCTGGATCCTTTATCCCAATCAAGGATAGAAATTTTCCTCCGATGCTGCCAAATGATTTAATAAATTCCGCTGGGCCAATCTTGGTTTTGCATGCAAGCCCCACGGTTACCGACTTTATGAGGTCGCCTTTCAATGGGTCAATCCCTTTCTCCGCCCAATAGGCATTGTGGTCCTTGAGTGCCTGGCAGGCATTTTCTGGTTTGAGATCTGCCAAGTTCCACACCGCAGCAGCGGAAACGGAAATGGTCATGGCGCTAGCCAAAACTACTAACTTTAAATAATTATGGAAGTATTTTGTCATTATAAATTCTCCAGTTATAGCATCGCGAATAGATGTTTTTTATTTCCAATGTTTTTATTTAATATCTACTATTTGGTTAGGCATAGGAAAGTGCAGAAAAGTTAAAGCAAGCGGCCAAAAACGGCGCGTTTTTGCCCTTTTTGGATAGCCTGGCCAAACTAAGCGCTAAAAATGAACAGGAGGCCAGGGATTATTTCCATACGTTTACGATGAATCCTAAAACCGCCCTTCGCTAACTATTTGATTAAGCATAATATTTGTTAATGCGGATCTATGACACATCAGTTGTTAAATATTACCAATAAAAGCATTTACTTATTGTAAAACCATATATACTATCATTGCGTAATTTGGAGGAAATAAGCTTTTCATGGACAGTGAGTTATCCTACGTTTTGGTGCTCTTCGTATGTTTTTTGTTTTCCGCCATCTTTTCGGGCGCCGAAACTAGCCTCACCTCAATACCTGAAGCAACGTTTCGTAAGATCGTCGATGAGAAAAAGGGCTTTATTAAACACTACCAACTATGGCTCGCTAAACCTAATCGTGTGCTGACCGCCATTATTATTGGTAACAATTTAGTAAATACGCTGGCTGCGGTTGTGGCGACTTTACTTGCTCAAAAGATATTCCATGAGTTTGTCATCAGTATTTCCACGACGCTTACCACGCTTGCGCTCCTGATTTTTGGTGAGATCACGCCTAAAACGTTTGCCCGCCACAACGCCCAAAAGGTCGTTAGTGGGTTGCTCATCTTAATTTACCCTATTTATTTCCTGCTCTTTCCTGTGGTTTTTTTGTTAACCCACCTTGCTACGTTTTTGGTCAAACTCTTTGGCGGGCGCACGTCGAGAGAAGGCCCAGTGGCCACGGGTGAAGATATCGCTTATTTAATTAGGCTATCTCACGAAGAAGGCGTTTTTAAGAAAGAACATGGCCATATGCTTGAGAGGGTTATCTCGTTTACCGAGCTTTCCGCGCGGGAAATCATGATTCCTAGGCCCGAGCTTTGTGCTCTCGACATTAATTGCAGCTATCCACAAGTGCTCGAGGCAGTGGCCCAGCATGGATATACGCGGTGGCCGGTCTATCGCGATGATATCGATCAAATCGAAGGTATTTTATACGTAAAAGACCTCATCAATTTTGCGGTTGCGCAAAAGACCAATTTTTCCTTGGTGCATCATCTTAGGCGTGCCATTTTCGTTCCGGAAGCTATGAAACTCGATTCCATCCTCAAGGAGTTTCAAAAGCAAAAACTGCACATGGCCATTGTGGTGGATGAATACGGCGGCACGGCAGGGGTCATTACGCTTGAAGATATCTTAGAAGAGATCGTGGGTGAAATCCGCGATGAATATGACAAAGAAGAGGAAGAAAATTCACTTACGAAAGTAGGGGAAGACCATTTCATATGCGAAGCCCGCATTAGTATTTCGGATCTTAAGAAGCAAAGCGGCATTGAGCTACCAAACGACGAATCTTTTGACACCTTGGGTGGTTTTTTGGTGAGCGAGCTTGGCCGCATTCCCAAAAGGGGCGAGTCGGTTCATTTTGGCGTATGGGTTTTTCGTGCGACCGAAGTGGACGAAAAACGCATCGTTCGTATTGAAATCACTAAAGACGCCGAGAATTTGTTGGCGAGCTAAGATCCCATTTTTTGTTCATATAGCATCTTTCTGCGGCGTGCTTCATGTACCAATGGGTCCATGATGGAACGCCACAATTTGGGAAAGAGAGCGATCGGCAGCATGGTGGGGTAGCCAAAGGGCAGTTGCGGGCAATCTTGCGGGGTTTCCAGTAGGTGAAATCTCTTGTGCGCGTTGACATGATGGTCAGAGTGAGTGGGGAGTTTGATCAAAAAAAGATTGGATACCACGTGATCGCTGTTCCAGGAGTGCCAATCATTTACCCTCTCATAGCGCCCTGAGGGCAAAAGCGTGCGCACCAGGCCGTAATGTTCGACGTAATTGATTACCTCGAGATACAAAAAGCCGATAAACGCCTGCGCCATGAAGAAAACAGCGGCAGAAATACCCCACAATAGCCCCAAAGTGAGGATAGTGAGCATGGGAATAGCGGTATACCAGATCATGCGATTTCGCCATGAATAAACGCTAGATCCCCGTTTTTTCAAACGACGATTTTCAATCTCAAGCGCCCCCAAGTAGCTACCAGTGATGGAGCGCATCAAAAATTGATAAATCGATTCACCAAAACGGGCCGTAGCGTTGTCCTCAGGGGTTCCGATTTTTTTATGATGTCCGGCTACATGTTCGATGGAAAAATGCATGTAGCAAGTGAATATGAGAATTACATCGGCAAAAAATAATTCGAGTTTATTGTCGCGATGGACGAGTTCGTGGGCTATGGTGATTCCCATGGCGCCGGTTAATAGGGCGGTGGAAAGCGTAATACCGATGAGTTCGAAAACTGAAAATGACCTGAAGGATACTTGGTAAACCGTGTAGATTACGACAAAAGCCAAGACAGGCATGAATGGATAGGTCACGTAGCGAAAGATCTTGCTGGTACCTAAAACTTCCCGTTCCTGGTCGGTATAGCGAGTTGGCTTTGTTTTCACCAACATGTCGATCCCGTTTATCACGATATAGGCCGCAAAAATGGGGAGCCAGGTAAAAACACCGCCCAAATGAAGGGAGAATAGGTGAAGTGCGAAAAAGATGTAACCAAAAGAAAAGGGCAAAGCCTTAGCGCCCGCTTTGAGAATGCCGATGCTATTTTCCATATTCCGCCTCGGTTAGGTGCTGTCGAACAATAATGTAGCACAACGTTACCTAGGATCAGGAATTACATGTCGGATGAGCAATTTATTCCGCGGCTATTGGTTTGAGCCTACGTGTTGGCCCGCGGCTTGACCGCGGGGTCGGCATAACGCTAAAGTTGTCGATTTTGCTTAAAATCTCTTGCCTTAAGCAGATACAACAAAAGGCCAAATGCCAAGAGAGAGATCACTAAAGAAATAAATTGGCTGGTGGACAGGATATTGTCGATGACAAATCCCCGCGACGCATCGCCGCGCGCCAATTCTATTCCCGAACGCATGATTGAATACAAAATTAAATAACTCAGCACAATCTGACCGTGCACCAGCTTGAACGGCGTCATAGCCAGCAAAACCAGGAACAGTACGATATTGGTTGCCGATTCGAGAAGTTGCACGGGAAACAGCGGTACCGTGGTGCCAAGCCTATCCATCAATGCAGCAAGCTCAGGCGACGCCGAACTGTATATCTCATCAAAGGCGAAGGAGTTGGGTGGGAACCTGAGGGCGAATGGCACGTCGGCGATCACTGAACCTGCGCTATCGATATGATACTCGGGTCGGCCAAAGCAGCACCCGGCAGCCACGCAGCCGATGCGGCCAAAGGCTTGCGCAATAGGCAGGCCCAAGATGCACAGGTCAGCGAATTGCCAAGCAGGAATGCCGCGACGCCTGCAAAAGAGGATTAGGGCGATGATTCCGCCCAATGGAGCGCCCCAAAAGACGAATCCGGTTTTCCAAAAGGCGAAAATGCTTGGAATCGATATATTCGTTCCCGGTATTTGGGTGAACGGGTCTATTAAAAAATAGGTTTTCGCCTCTACGAGAATATAAATGAGCTGTGAGCCGATCACGCCGCCCAAAACCCCCCAGGTGGCGAACTCACCAATATCTTTATAAAATCGTTTATTCTGCAGCATTGTCTGGCGACGCGAAATGAACAGGGCTACGAAGACCCCGAGCGCGATCAGTGCACCATAGGTATATACAGGGCGACCTAAAAATGGGATTTCAAATAGTACTGGAAACACTACTCACCTCACACGTCCTTTATGTCAGTACCAGCCGTAATTTCAATGGCCGATGGATCGCAAGGCAAAGAATTTTAAGCAATGTTGTACGTAGCACATGTTCTAATTAACGGTAAATAAATAGTTAATTTTTTAGTATCAATAAAAACATATTAAATTTTGGCGATATTGTAGGATAAAGCAGTATTAAAAATATTTTCGGGGACAGCAATGACACGCCTCAATTTAACCGCCTTGATCGCGGCGATAGGGCTTACAGTTTTGCCAGGATGTAAGTTTCTTAAACAGAATGCCGAACAAGGGGGGGATTCTGATTACATTGCCACTAATGAAGCTGCGGTAACCTCGCTTTCGCCGATCGAGCCACTAAGCGTAAGGGAGCGCTCTCCCATAATGGCCCTGCCGCCTGCAGTAGTTACTTTGCCACCAGTTGTAGCAGTCGATACGAGAAAAGCCCGCCACAAGAGATTTGTGAATAAGATCTTAGAAGTTCAGAGTGTTTGCGGCGATAACAAATTGGAAGGTGATGAGCAATGCGATGACGGAAACCTTGTGCTTGGTGATGGTTGCTCGGACATTTGTGAAATAGAGCTATGCGGCGATGGTGAAGTAGACTTTTTTGAAGGATGTGACGACGGCAATATCATCGCTGGGGATGGTTGTTCTCCTACTTGTATCCTTGAATGCGGCGATAACGTAATAGATACGGACGATAGCGATGGCTACAGCGAAGCATGTGATGATGGCGGGTTGGGAAGCTGCACGCCAGACTGCGCTTTTCCCTTTGTTGAAGGCAATATCATACAAGATAACTCGGTGGTATTGGAAGTGTTTTTGGGTGCCGATGACACGACTACTGGTCCCATTCCTTTAGGGTTCAATTTTCCCTTGTTAGGCGCTCAAACGCCATTTAGCGAGGTATTTCTTAACTCCAACGGCAGCGTAACTTTTGGCGCAGGCGACCCAAACCCACCGACAAACGTCGCCGATTTTCTAAATGGTCCCCCTCGTTTGGCGGTGTTATTTGGCGATATTTTTGCGGCAGATGATACCGATGACTTATATTTGGTATCCATTAGCTTTTTTGAAGATCGTGTAGCCGTGACCTGGTTAGATACGGATGATTTGAGCGATCCCGACGCACCCCTCAATTTCCTTTTTCAGCTGCAATTTAATGCCGACGGCAAAGTGCTATTTGCTCGTCCCGTGGTATCCACTGTTACTTTCGTTGAGCCCATAATCGTAGGCGTAACTGAGGGCCTAGGCGCTACCGATAACGGCGAACGCGACTTAAATATTGGCGATTTTAATAGCGGTGCGGGAACCACGGTATATGAATTCTTTTCGGGCGGTTCAGATACTTTCGACCTCTATCAAACGGCACAATATTTCACGCCAAACGGCGTTGGCGGCTGGTTGATGCAGATATTTGGGTTCGCAAAATAATAGGAATTTGGGAGGTTTTATGAGATGGCTAACAATCATTTTCTTGCCCATGCTTGTCATAAGTACAGGGTGTCGCAAAGATGAAATTTCTCGCTTTAGCGAGGAAGAGGAAGGTAGCAATGCATCTGACTATTTGAATGTTACTTCTGGGGTATCGGATAGGGTTGTGAGCGCCGTAGTAAACGAGTCACCAGCCCAGCCAGTGATAATCGTCCCCCCTAGGGTGATCATCACGCCTCGTATAGAAAGCCTTACCACCACATGCGGCAATGGCGAAATCGAAGCGGGTGAAGAATGTGACGACGGTAATAACGCGGATTTTGATGGGTGTTCAGCGGTGTGCCTAGATGAATGCGGCGAAGATGTAGTGGATGCCTAACCTTTTGGAATGTACTCGATGTAAAGCGGAGCGGTATGAAATTCTCCCGACGTTGCCGACGCTTTAAATTCGACTTTCAGGGTGCGGCGTACGAAGGGTTCTTTGATAAACGACACATATACTTCCATCGCGTCGCCGCTACTATGAAAAGGCTTTAATTCAAATGCCTGGGGATTTACTTCTATTTGATTGTCAAATGCTAACGCTTCTATTTTAATATCTTTTTGGCTCAAATTTTTTATGAGTATCTTTTTGGCCATATCGTCAGTTCTTAAAAACAACATATAATTATCGCTTAACTCAATAAGCGCATCTTCGACTAGCTGGTTTTGCGCAAGGCGTACGGCATCGTAGGCATTGAGTGTGATGGTATTGCAAACGTTTGGTTGATCGACGCATCCTTCACGGCAGTCTTCTAATTTTTTGCCGAATGGACCGTCGCTGCAATAATGATCGCAGTCCAATTTTATGGCACCCTTTCGCAAAAAATAGCCCGCTGTTTCTTGATTCAGGCGAGGGTATTTGGCTTTCATGAGTCCAAGCGTCCCGGCAACTAAGCTTGCGGCAATGGAAGTTCCCGAAACGCTTTTCGGGCCATTGGAATATTCTATCTCGATATCTTCCCCCGGCGCTAAAATATCCACGGAGCTACCCCAATTGCTGAAAGCGGCACGAGTACCTTCTTGATTTATTGCACCGACGTTGATGACACCGGGTGCGCCTCCGGGGAAAAAATTGTTCGCGGGTTCGGCATTATTGCCGGCTGCCGTTACAACAATTGATTTGTTGTGGTTAATGCGCGAAATAATATTCGAGGAAAATTGCAAAAGGTCGGGGTGGGACGCGCCGAAGGGGAGCAAAATAATGTCGGCGGGATTGGTGAGAGTTTTAAATGTAAACCCAAGCGGGCAGGGGTAAGTGCTTTCGTGACAAATATCGACCGAGGCGGCGCTTAGCGCAGCCATTAGGCTTTGGGCATGCCCAGGTGTGGGTTGCTCCATGGCAAATATTTTTGCCATTAAATCGATGCCCAAGTTAGATTTTGACTCCCCGGGGCAGGCGCCAAGCATCATCAGCATTAGTTCACCGTGCGCTGTTCTATTTTGGTTGCCCACTTGGTTTCCATTAAAGGGGAGGAAATGGTTCACCCGATCCAGGCAGTTGTGAAACTTTTCTTTGAAGGTGAAATGGCCATTGCGTAAAAAGGTGTCAACGACGGCAATGGATGTATTCGCGCTTCCATGAGTAATGGACCACGCCGACTTTGCGTTGATGGCGCCTGGATTATCTTGACTATTTTCGTGCAATTGCCAATCTTGCTCGCGCGGCAAATAATAGGGCTCCATGACGTAGTTGTGCTGAGCGTCTAAAACGAGTTCATGCTGTAAAAGCGAACTTAGGATAAGCTGAGCATCTTCGGCTTCTTTCCCGTCATAATCAATTATCTTGGGTGTGCTATCTCTGATTTCTACGAGCACCCACGTTAGGATGGGCGCTACAAGCTTCAGATTCAGTTTGTCGAGCATTTCATTGAAACGTGTTTGGTTAGCGGATGATGGCAATACTAAAAACTGATTGCTAATTATGCGTACCTTGTTGGTCTTTGCGCGGATATCGAGTTCAAAAGAGGTGGAGACTGGGATCCGTTGCTCACGGAAGACATAAAGGAAAATTCCAGCGGAAAGCAGAATAAGAATGGCAGTAGCATTAAGAATCTGCTGATATTTGCGCATGTGAACTTTCCTTAGGGCCATAGCTTTAACAAGACTATTTATGCAAGATTTGATTCTATCTTATTTTCCAAATGGCAAGGATTGCAAAAATTTCCCCTACCGTATTGCCAAAAGGGGCTTTGGCGACAAATACTCGTCCGGCAGATCCTCAAAAGACCTCTAAGGAGCGCCAATGAGCTTCTCTTGCATGCAACTGAAGGTTGATCGCGAGTTCCCTGAACCCCGAGTTATGTCTCACGCAGTTGCTATTCTAGAGAAGGGTGGTGTTGTTGCGTACCCTACGGATACTAATTACGGCATCGGATGCGCGATTTATGAAAACGAAGCGATCAATAGCATCCTAAAGCTGAAGGGCTTAAGCAAACATCACCTTCTGTCGATCATTTGCCCTGACTTGTCCGATATTGCTCGCTACGCAGTTTTAGAAAATAATTCCTACCAAATCATGAAACGCCATTTGCCAGGGCCCTACACCTTTATTTTAAAGGCCACCCCAGAAGTTCCGCGCATTTTTCGCTCGGAGCGGCAAACCATTGGTATTCGAGTTCCCGATCATCCTGTGTCATTGATGATGACGCGCATTTTTCGCCGTCCCATTGTTTCTACGTCAACCGTCGTCGATAACCGTGTCTTGATTAACGGCGATGAAATTAACCGCGCATTTGGGCACGGACTCGACTTAATATTGGATGCCGGCACCATAGAACCAAAAGACTCTACGGTCATAGATTTGAGCGGACCTTATCCGGTAGTGGAACGCCTCGGCGTTGGCGACATAAGCGGAATCGTCGTTTAGCGCGCAACAGGATCGTCGCCAAACCGAAATAAAAACCAGCTGCTTCGCGTTGTTGCAAAGTTTAGCTTTGGTAATTTTATTGGGTATGACATGGCCAAAACGCGTGTTTTTCTTCTCGCGCTTCTATCCCTATTTTGTTTTACGGGCTGCAACGCGTTTAAAGCGTGGTTTGCCACTGAATTTCAGCGAAATCGTCTTGTTAAAGGCATTGGTGGTTTGGGGACGCAAAGCCTATCCATGATAGCAAATGAACTGGGCAAAAAATTTGATGAACCAAATGTTGCAAGCAAAATCGTCGAGTCGATAGATCCTCTCGAATATGGTCGGGGCGAGGTAACGAAGACCATTGAAAATTTGGAAATTAATTACGAAGAAAAAGTAGTTTATGAGGATTGCCAAGGCGATGTCGCTAAGTGGGCCGGGAGGCTTCGCGTAAACAAAGCGGAGCAGGTCATATATGGACGCCTTACGCATAGCGACAAACCCATTATTCCCGATCATGATCGAGTCATGATGAAAATAAACGTCGATGTCATGGGAAAATATATTATAAAATTTGATTCCAAACGGGATACCTATCTGGAGCTCACCAGCGGAAATATTCAATTTGACATGCATCCGCGATTTGCCCAAACGCAAACTGGCGATAAAAAGGGCCTTCGCCTGTCGGTGACTTCAAACTCGCGTTTTAAAAATATTAAGATGACTAATGTTCATGGCATACTGCATACTCCTGATGTGGTTTTGCCGTTTCATATTGCCGAATCCGATTACGAAATTCAGGTGGGCGAAGGCGAGGACGGCAAAGAAAATTATATTTCGGGGAAAATGGACATTTTTGGCAGCAAACACGAAATCTCGAGCGACGGTACGACGCTCGATCCCAATTATGATCGAGAAAAATTTAAGGCAACTTACGCATGCAAAAATGACCTTGACGGCAAAGTAACCTATACCAATGTTCGTATCGAAGACAAGCTGGGCCCATCGGCGGCGGCTCTCACTACATTAACACTGGGCATTGTGCTCAAAGAATTTGAAAAAAATTATATATGCGGAATGTCGAGTCCAAGCTTTCTAAAAACTACCGAACTTAGCGCCAAGCCAGGTTCGATTGGGGATGCCACCTCCAGGTTAGAAGACGAATGCCTCGTCAAATTGGACAATGTTCAAACCGAACCCGACTGCTTTGGCAGGGCGCACGTTATTTCGGGGCGGGCAAGAATTGTTGACGCGTCAAAGACATTTAACGGTCTGCTGGCCTATACCGATATCGACTATGAAGATGCCATAACGCAATATGAAAACCGCCTTAAATCTGCGGTAGGGGCTAAGGCCAAAGCCGAAGCTGCAAAACTTTCCCCTAAACCGGCCATCCCTAATTCGCGCCAGCCCGTCGCTATTGATTTTACTGCTGAGCTTAAAGGCATCGAAATACGCGATGTTTGCGTCAATGAGGGCAGCATCAATCATCCGGAGCATTGCAGCGGCAAAAAAGATCTTAAACCGATAAAATTTTTGGCGGATGGAAAAGCGAAAGGCTTTTTTAAACCTGTTTTAGCCAAAAGTATTAATCCGGAACACGAGGGATATGGTGCCTGCTCTATGCCTATTCCTGCGGCCAATGCGAGCGTGACCGTGGATAATTTAAAAGTTTCCGTATGCCGAGGTGACAGCAAGTTAAATATGTTGCTTCATCAAGGATCGTATTTTGCGACGAGCGGTAAGATCGATAATGAAGAAAATCGACTCAGTGGAAAAATTGACATTGGCCGAATCCCGGTGTCTTTTATCACCGAAGGCGCAAATTATATTGCACTCGATCCGTCGTATAATTTGAAGTCTCACGAAGACAGTTATTTGTTTTGTAACAAAGACAAAATTCAGGCCGTAAATTCCGATGAAGATTGCCGTATATGGCCGATGTTAGGGCTCAATATCGGGCGAACTTTGGTCCTCAATTCGGGAGGATTGATTCGGATTCCGTCGGGCGAAAATGTTGAAAATAATTTTCGCAGCAAATCGAATTTATGGAAAAGTGAATATTCCGACAATAACAACACTATTACAATTAAAGGCGGATCAAAAAATATTATAAATTTATCGGAAGATAAATACAGCGATATTAATAGTTCCACCAATGGCATAGGAGTGGTTACAGACATATCTGGGACTCTCTATGGATATGATGCCAAGATGACAAGAAAGGGGATAAATATTGGATATTCTGGTACTCTTGGCTCTCGGTGGTCAGGTGTTGAGGAACTCTATGTTCGGCCAACTGCGCCGGACTCCACAAGTCTTAATGTCTCGGCAAAGCTTTCAAATTTTTCCACTAAAATGAAAGAAGGTAAAAAAGGCGACTATAAGCCACACCTAGAAATCATAGCAGGCGAACTTTCGACCTATGCGACGCCTATCATGGGAGTGCATATCGATACGATTGAGGATAATTACAAAAGTTATTCTATTAAGACGCCCGTGGTAAACTTTCGCGAAATCAGATTTTCCGGCTCAGTTTTACTAAGAATTGGCCATAGGAATCTGCCATTTTATATTGATAGCACCGACATCTCGGCGCACAGTGGTTATTACGATGGCAAAGGAAATTATATTGTTGGAAAAATTCGAATGGCACCCTACCCCGATGCAAATGTTGATGTTGCAGATCTTGAATATCACGACATAAAAATTCCCATGAGCACTTTGCTGCCGGAAAATCAGCCCTTTGACCAGGAAAAATTTGACGATAGCTACCGGGGCACTGAGAATTTAAGGAAAGTTATATCGCCGCTTAAGAAAAAGAAAAATTAACTGCCATTTTTATAAAGCCCGTGAGTTTTTAGATAACGGTGGACTTCTCGATCGATAAGTTGGCTTGCATGATGATTTAGAGCCAATAATTCCCTGAGCTTGGTACTATTCACGTTGGGTAAAACATAACCTTGATGTATGGGGCTATTTTCTAAAACCGCAGGCAGTTTATTGATATTAAAATCTCCGCGTTCAAATATTACTATTTTTGCAAGCTTAACTATCTCATGAGCGTTATGCCATTTAGGAAATTCGGTAATTAGGTCGCTTCCGAGACCAAAATATAGAAAAATATCTGGGCGGGCAGCCTTAATTGCAGCTAAAGTTTGGACGGTAAAATTAGGAGTAGCAAGATGATTTTCAACATCGAGTACCCGTGTATTTCTTAATCGCTCAAAGGCTAACCGGCACATCTTTAAGCGATGAGAAAACGGACTTAAATTTTCTTTGGTAGCATGATTCGCACAGGGTACGATCCATAATTCATCTATGGGCTCGAGTGCCAAAAAACTTAAGCCGAGGAGCTCATGACCAAGATGGGGAGGGTCAAACGCGCCGCCAAGAATGCCTATATGCGCTCCCTGTTTTATGTCTTTGATCGAATTTAACCAAATATCTGGCATAGGCTTCTCTGGGTTAAGAACGCTCATGGTAAAGTTCTTTGAGCTTGATTAAACGAACGCCATGATCACGCATTTCCTCTTTGGCGTTTTCTATGTCTTTTGGGTTGGTGCTCAGGGCATTACATCCATCAATAATTACACTGGTCTTTATACCAAGTTTTCTTGCATCAATTGCGCTGTATTTTACGCAGTATTCGGTGGCAACACCCAATATAAATAAATCTTCTACTTGCTTCAGTTCTAGATACGATCTTAATGCAGTTTCATGGCGGTGAGCATTATCAAAAAATGCGCTATAGCTATCGAGTTCAATATCTTCACCTTTGGATACCACAAATTCGATACGGGATTGGTCAAGTTGGTTTGCGAACGCGGCCCCACGGGTATTTTGAACGCAGTGGTTAGGCCACAGCGTTTGGTTGAGGCCACATAATGTAATTTGGTCGCCGACATTTTTTTCTTGGTGCATTGAAGCAAAACTCAGATGGTTCTCAGGGTGCCAATCTTTTGAAGCAATAATTATGTTAAAAAGATCTTGCGCGTCATTGGCGGCTTTGACTGAATCGTAGGCGTTCCTAACTGGCAGAGGACCACCAGGCATAAAGTCGTTTTGCAGATCTATAAGAAGCAATGCTGCCATGCATGAGCTCCATTTTTTTTGAGATGCACCATGCTACAGTGCGAAATCGCACACGGCTAGAGGTTCAGATTTGCGAACAGAAAGTAGAATTCATTGGTTTTTTATTTAGCAAATGTTTGCTAGGCACACCCAGTTTAGTGATCAGGAGGGGTAGGTGACTCTAGAAGAAGAGTTTCTTTCTTGTACAAGCGCAAGGATCGAAAAACGCCTAACCGAGGCTTTTTGCCCAAGTGTCGATGATCACGCGATTAGTGCTCTATTGAACGTATGTCGCCATCTTTGCCAATCCTCGAGCGCAAAGAGAGCCCGGCCGCTTTTGTGTTATTATTACTGGCTCTTTGAAAAAGAAGACTTTGGTCCGGAGCTTGTGGATATTGCAGTAGCAGCTGAGTTTATTCATGCGGCAAGTTTACTTCATGACGACGTTATTGATGAAGCAGGTCGCCGTCGCGGCAAAGAAACGGCTAATCGGGTATTTGGTAATTCGGTGGCAGTTTTGGGCGGAAATTATTTGTTGACCGAAGCCTTTCGCCTCTTGGCTCCCTATGATCGTCGAATTGTCGACAAATCTATCGATGTCATTGCCCGGATGACTCACGCTGCCATTCTTGAAATAAACTCAAGAAATCGTGTAGATGTATGCAATGAGATTTATCAGGCGATTGCGATTGGCAAAACCGGCGAGTTGTTTTCTTGGTGTGGTTTTGCCGCCGCTACCTTGCTTGGGAGCGACAAATTAGTCCGGGTATTCTCTGATTTAGGCCCGCGTCTTGGCAAAATTTTTCAAATGGCCGATGATTTGAAGGATTTTGATGGCGACAAAAATCTCAAAGACCAGTGCCGCGACATTCGCAATCGAGAACCTTCGTTACCACTTATCTTGGCCATGCAGCATGACCCCATAAAACATGAATTTTTAAAAGCCTCTGGAGAGCTAACAGATGGCGACGTCCAGCATTTGCGTGATTTGGTCGTAAAGAGTGGTGCTTTAGAAAAAACTAAAATGCTGATTCGTGGGGAAATCCACGATCTTTTCAAAAAGCTTGAACCATTTAATAACCGCCCAGGAAAAATCCGGCTAGAACGATGGGTTTACGAAATTGCCGACATCAATGGCTTGGGTGTTTAATACCGAGGGAAATCTTTAAATTTCATCGGGCAGATACAATATTTCTCCATCGGGTAGTTCCGTTACCATCATGCCGTTTTTCTTTGAGACACGAACGCCGTTTTTGTCGACGAAGGAAAACACCTCCTGATTTTTCACGGGTTTTATCGATTGTGACTGGGCTATGCTCAGGCTGTTATCGAAAATAGATTTGATCATGTCCATGTCTACTGGCGCCGGTTCGAAAGGATTGTCATTTGCGGTTGGTGCCATCTGATGATCTGTCGTCACTGCGGTTTCTTGCCTGACCCGTTCCGCTGCAGCGCGTCTTTTTTCGTAGTTTTTAGCGGCCAGTTCTGTGTTTACTTGCTCCGCTCGCATGAGCATAAAAAACAGGCTAAAAACAGCGAATCCTACCCCTCCCGCAAGCATCATCACTACCGTAGAAGTTTTCATATGGTTTCCCCCAAAGTGTGTCTAGCCTTTGTGGTTACGACAAGTGGCTAAACGCTGCATCGGTAAAGCAACCGATGGCCTAATTCTTTGGGGTTGGTGAAACGCTTGGAATAATATGTGCAAAAATTAATCGATGAGTTTGAGTGAAGGGGAAATTTCAAAAGGGCAGCCCGTTTTTTCTCTAAGATCATTAACGGTGAGTGTCGGTATGATTTCATCTAAAATCAGCCCATGGCCTCGTTTTACTGAAAAAACAGCGAGGTCGCTCACGATCATGTCGATGCATGCCTGACCGGTTAGTGGCAAATTGCACTTTGCTAGGATTTTATGCTGGCCATCTTTAGCCACATGTTCCATGGCGACGATAACTTTTTTGGCGCCGGCTACTAAATCCATGGCGCCGCCCATTCCCTTGACCATTTTGCCGGGGATCATCCAGTTAGCGATATCGCCTTGTGCGGATACTTGCATGGCGCCGAGCACGGTGAGGTCAACATGACCGCCACGAATCATAGCAAAAGAATCCGCTGACGAAAAAAATGCAGCACCTTTTACAGTTGTGATGGTTTGTTTACCGGCGTTGATAAGATCAGGATCTTCGTCTCCCTCAAAAGGGAAGGGGCCCATACCTAAAAGTCCATTTTCGCTCTGAAAATAAACTTGAAGATCTTCAGGGACATAATTGGCGACGAGTGTCGGTAGGCCAATCCCGAGGTTTACCACAAACCCTTCCTTTAATTCCTGCGCCACTCGTTTGGCCACTTGTTCTCGGGTCAGCATGTTATCTCCGCGGTTGTACCGTGCGTTGCTCGATCCATTTTTGATAATGCTTTCCAACAATAATTCGGTCGACGTAAGCGCCGCTTAAATGAATTTGATCGGGATCGATTGTGCCGGTTTCTACGAGTTCCTCTACTTCAACAATGGTACATTTAGCGGCGGTGGCCATCATGGGGTTAAAATTTCGCGCGGTTTTATTAAAAACGAGATTGCCAAATGGGTCGGCCTTTTTTGCCTTGATGAGCGCAAAATCTGCCGTCAGAGATTCTTCCAAAATATAGGTGCGTCCGCCAAAGATCTTTTGTTCTTTTTTTGGGGAAAATTTTACAACTAGCCCTGTTTGGTCATAACGGATGGGAAGCCCACCATCCCCCACCAGCGTTCCCACTCCCGTGGCCGTAAAAAACGCTGGAATTCCGGCGCCACCGGCCCGAATTTTTTCAGCGAGGGTGCCTTGAGGCACCAGTTCCACTTCGAGTTCTCCGCCAAGGTATTGGGATTCAAATATCTTGTTTTCGCCCACGTAACTCGAGATCATTTTTTTAATGCGCCGCTCTTTAAGCAAAATGCCCAAGCCCGCATCCGTGGTTCCGCAGTTATTGCTGATAATGGTCAGGTCTTTCGCACCCTGTTCAAAGAGTGCCAAAATGAGATTTTCGGGATTGCCGCACAGGCCAAACCCGCCCGACATAATGGTTGCCCCATCACTTATATCTTTGACGGCTAGTAGCGCGTCGGTCCATACCTTGGTCATGCCGCCTCCGATATAGGCTTCATAAATGAGAATCAAGGATTCTGACAAAAAAGTCTAATAGATTAATAGGTTAGGAGTGAAAGCCAAGCTCCCTTGAACAGTCGTAATGATTATGTAAAATAAAAACGTTATTAATATCAAATATAGAGAGAGTATATGAAAAATAATACTTTAAAATTTATACAGTTATTTTGCGCGCATATTTTGTTTTTTTGCGGCTGGAATCAGTTGGCTTTTGGTATGGAAGAAAAAGAAATATTGAAGGTCGAAGTTAGCGAAGAAACGCTCGACCATGTAATAAAAGGAAAAAAAACAGAAAATAGCTTTTTGGGCGGTCATGATTTTGGCAAATACCAAGAGGCTGGGCATACCAAGGATCAATCGGTATTTTTTGATATGAAAAACAATGCCTTTCTGGTTTCATCAGATAAAGGGCTTTCTTTGCCTGAATTAATTAAAGACTTAAAAGATGGGAAATTTACGAAGAATTTTCATACATTATTTCCACCAAATGTGCTTGATGCCAAGTTTATTAGAGAAGCCTTTTTTGAAGCGTTTAAAGAGGGCAACCTAAATCATGATAAAGGAATTTTTTACACCGATTATAAAAAATTTAAAATCTGTGGCTACTTCAAGGAAAAAGATGGCACTTATTATGTAACGTCCATTTTCCCCGATTTTGGTTGGCATTTCCGAAAGGAATTCTTTAAGAAGGAAGGGGAATTCGAAATTTCGAGATTTCTTGAGCTTTCCAAAGATGGCAAACGCTGGATACGAGAGGGCGTTAATTTGGATAATTTTGACAAAATAAAAGAGGAAGATCAGGAAACGGAAAATAACGCATATATTAAACTTCCAATTGATTTAATTTGTACTAAAGAAAAAGACGTCACGATGACATCCGATGAGTTTTATGTATCCAAAAAATTTAAAAAATATTTTGAAGAAGAGATTATCAATAGTGAGAAGTTTAATAAAATAGATGTGCTAGAGCTTTTTTTTCAAGACAGTGAAAATCCGACAGTAGATGAGTTCAAAGTGATGAAGGATTATATAAGTGAACTTATCGAGTTTGTTCCGAGTAAAAAAAATAATAATTTAAATGCTTTTAAAAACGAGCTTGTAAAGTATCTCAAAAAATCTCAACCAATTCATTTAATACAGTCTAGCAATTTTGGTGGGCTGGAAATAATCACTAATTATGTTGGCGGTAAAAATCTTAAGCTAGAATATATAGGTGGCAGAAATGTAGAGCTACAATTGGGTGAAGAAATATTTAAAGAGTTGCTGTTTATAAATCATCTAAATAGTCAAAAAGGCTTTAAATGGAAGTTCTCAAATGGAAATATCTCCAAAGAAAGCCTAATGGCTAAAAGATTTGCGGCAATGTCGTTCGTTGAAAATTTTAACAAAAAAATACTTTCCAAAGAAATTGCTGATGAATTGTCTGAAAATAAGCTGAGTATTTATATGTACGCTTTACCTGTAAAAAATGATATTGAATACCATTTAGTGGTCGTTGCTGATGAAGTTAATGATCCATTGAAACGCCATGAAAAAATTTCGCTATTTGCAAAGATTCAAGGAAAACAGGAAGAACCAACTACGGTCTCCTTTTTGGCGGAGTAATAGGTGAATTGCCGATAATTTTGGTTTCATTAAATGGGGCTTGTTATCTGCCCATATTGGACTAGGATTATCGGGCTATTTTAAGAGGCTCCCATGGAAAATAATCAACAAGATTTCGTTTTTGACAACCGTATTGTTTCGCGCAACATTCGTGATGGCCGCTGCTCGAGAGATGAGTTTGAAAAACATATGAGCTCACTCCCCGACCTCGCCGGCAAATGTGACGATATTGCCGAGACGGTTTTTGCCGTGGAGCAGGGGAAAGTGGCGGTTAAAGGCGAGTTTTTGAGCGAATCCGAAGAAGAATAAAGCGGGGCGGGTGATGGCAAGCGAAAAAGACCAGGAACCGGCGTTTAAGGTGGTGGATCGCCGGCGTTTTTCTAATGATGGTGCAGAGCGCGATAGTGCGGAACCTGCAAAGGTAGAGCCTAAGCGCGAAACCGTACCCGGGGTTGGTTCAGAGCGCCCTCAGATAACCTTCTCGCTTTTTGTTCAATCTATCGCTCATCAAGCCATGTTTGCTCTCGGCATAATGCCGTGGCCTGATTCTAATGTGGTTCGCACCGATCTCGTTATTGCTCAGGAATCCATAGATGTTTTGCGCATGGCGAAAGAAAAAACCAAGGGTAACCTCACCGACGATGAAAATCGCATGCTGGATACCATTTTGTACGAGCTGCAGGTGGCTTTTGTAGAAGTGTCTAAAGGGCCGGCGCAGAATAGCTAATATGATTGGGGAGCTGCGCAATTTTCGCCTGTATGTTTCGTATGATGGAACGCATTTAAGCGGTTTTCAGCAGCAGGACAATGCGCGCACTGTACAGGGTGAACTTCTTTCGGCGCTGGCCTTAATAAATCATAAACCCGAAAAATTTACCGTCGCTGGCCGCACGGATGCCGGTGTGCATGCGCATGGCCAGAGTGTGAGCATTGAACTTGTGTCAAAGTTATCGACGCGACAGCTTTTACTTGCGCTTGCGACTAAACTACCAAATGACATTGCGGTGTGGCGTATTGACGAAATGTCGCTCGGTTTTGATGCACGTCGCCATAGCGTGGGAAAGTGTTATCGCTACACCATTGATCAGTCCCTTGTCGCCAAACCTTTCGGGCGCGCAACTTCACTTCATGTGAGAAGTTCACTCGACACCATCGCGATGTCTGAGGCGGCGTCTTTTTTGGTTGGTGATCATGACTTTGAAAGTTTTCGCTCTAGCGGGTGCACCGCTGCCCATGCGCGTCGCTATATTTGGCATTTGAGTGTAACGCCGAACCATCATCTGATCGAAGTCGACATCCGCGGCAATGCGTTTTGTTTAAACATGGTGCGCATCATGGTGGGCACGCTCATCGAAGTGGGAAAGGGAAAAAAGAAACCTGGCGACGTTAAGGCAATTCTAGAAGCCAAAAACCGCCGACTTGCGGGAAATACGGCGAGGGCTCATGGTTTAAGTCTCTTTCAGGTTTATTATCCGGATGATTTGACCGACGCGAAAATACCTTCTTCGGCGCGGTTTCCGCGGTTTCCGGTGACCTCGGAAAGTTGGCCGTTCTAATTCGCAGCCCTCACCCCAACCCTCTCCCGCAAGCGGGAGAGGGAGAAAACCAGGGTATTTCCCTTCTTACTCCCTCGGCCGCTTGCGGGAGAGGGTTGGGGTGAGGGTGGAGACACTGCGGCGCACAGTTAATTTCTGCAACCACACCCTTTGATTTACCAATCCAAAAGCTATGACCTCTAAACGAGGTAACTATGCTGGGAATCGGTTTTGGAGAGTTGGTGGTAATCGCCTTCGTCGCCTTTTTAGCCATCGGACCAAAAAATTTACCAATATTCATGCGAAAGTTTGCCATATTTTATCGCCAAATAATGGGCCTGCGCGATGACTTAAAGTACAAAATCATGAGCATTGATCACGAGGAGATCGCAGAAAAAATTGTCAAACAGGACAACAAAGATGCATGAAGAACGCATGCCGCTTTTTAAGCATCTCGAGGATCTGCGCGTCGCTGTTATTAGAAGTTTGGTTGGCGTTATAGCCTGCGCCAGTATCTGCTATGCCTTTTCCGACCGTATTTTATATTGGCTCAGGCGCCCCATGCTCGCCTACATGCCCGAAGGCTTTAGTTTTGTCGTATTGTCGCCCTACGAATATTTTTTTACGGAGCTTAAAGCGGGTGTATTTTTGGGCGTAGTGGCCTCGTGCCCGTGGATATTTTGGCAAATATGGCGTTTTGTTTCTCCTGGGCTTTATGAAAGTGAAAAGAAGTCGGTTTTATTTGTCGTCGTCAGTAGCAGTATATTTTTTGTCATGGGCGTGCTGTTTGCCTATTTTTTTATTTTTCCGGTGGCATTTGAATTTTTTATTTCCACCGTGCCGGAAGGCGTGAAGGGTAGCTATTCCATTGCCATGTTGTATGGATTTGCCATGGCAATGATGATGGCTTTTGGTGTAGTGTTTCAAACGCCTGTACTGGTGTTCATGCTTATTACGCTAAATATCATAAGCATTGAAACCATTAAGCAATACCGACGCATCGTATTTGTCATGTCGTTTGTGATCGGTGCAATATTAACGCCACCCGATCCTCTGACCCAGATCATGCTGGCCATACCAACCTACTTGTTATTTGAAGCCGGGCTCCTAGTTTCATCCATCGCCGTGCGCAAAAAATTAAACAAGGAGACCGCTGAGGGATAGTGGCCGCGCGTCGGTGATTTTCACGTCGCACAGTTGCCCGATGAGCGAGGATGATCCATCAAAATGGACAATATGATCTCCACCGGTGCGACCCATGAGTACCATGGTCTTATTTTTGTCGCGCAAACTAATGAGATTGCCGCTTTCTACTTTGCGGTCTAGTTTGGCCTGCGATTCACAGAGCACTGAGACGGTTTGGCCCACCATTTCTTGATGAAGCTCGAAGGAAATAGCCCGCTGTGCTTCAAGCATTCGATTATTGCGCAGTTTTTTTACATCCATGCTGACGTCGTCGACGAGTATTTTTTGCGCCACCGTATTGGGCCGCGGTGAATATTTAAAAACGAATACATTCTTGTAGCGAACGTGCCTCAATAGCTCGAGAGATTTTTCAAAATCCTCGTCGGTTTCACCGGGAAACCCTACGATCATGTCTCCAATAAGGCTGATTTTAGGCATGCGCGACTTGGCCCGTTCGATCAGGCTCAAATAGGTTTCTAGGTCATAGCCGCGATTCATTGATTTTAAGATTCTATCGCTGCCGGATTGGGCGGGTATATGCAAATATTTGCAAATCCGATCACAGGATTTCATGACATCGAGCGCATCGTCAGTGAAATCGCGAGGATAGCTCGTGAGAAACCGCAAGCGCTTAACATCCTTGACCTGTTCATGCAGCCCAAATAGCAAGTCTGCAAAACTCCAAGTCTTGCCATTTTCTTCATAAAAGTAGTGGTTGATGGTTTGGCCGAGTAAGGTTATTTCAAGCGCACCACTATCCACCAAACGCTTGGCCTCATCGATGATGGCAGAGGGTGATCGATGGGATTCGGGGCCTCGGGTGCGGGGTACCACGCAAAAAGAACAGAACTTATTACAGCCTCGCGTGATGCGAATATAGGCCTGCCACGGCGTGTCACGATTTTCTAAGTGGCGGGATTGATCGAGAAGTTCTAAATCATCCAAAGCGGTAGGCTCAGCTGCCGTTTTTCCCTTGCGTGCAACGAAGTACGACAAACTTTTTTGAGTAGCGCTTTCTTTCGCACTGAATGCTTGTTCTAGCAGATCTTTGGTTTCATGAATTTTGCTTGGACCTACCATCACGTCGATAAATGGCTTAGATTTTAAAAGCTCGTCATGCGCCCGTTCAGCCATACATCCAAGAACACCCACCACGACCTTTTCGCCGCGAGCTTTGCGTTCTTTTATTTTACCGAGGCGGCTCAACACCTTGTGCTCACTCACATCCCGCACAGAGCAGGTGTTGAGGAGCACAACGTTAGCCTCTTCAGCGCTGTCGACAAACGTATGCCCGGCATCCTTGAGCTGGCCTGCCACCAGCTCAGAATCCAGGATATTCATCTGACAACCAAAGGTCTCAAGAAATATGCGCATTTCAGAAGGCTGCGTCACGCGTCTGAACCCTTGCCAAACAAGGGCTCATTTTTAATGGTGATAACTGACGTAGCCTCTATCGCATGAATCACTTTGTCGACGGCGAGGGAATACTCAGCATCTTCACGACTTAGATCTTTGATTTCTTTCATGCGAAAAGCAATTTCTTCGTCGCCTACTTTGACATCGAAATTTTTGATGAGTTCTTCAAACAATAATCCGGTCTTGGCTTTAAATAGCGCTCGCGGTTGCATGCTGTCCCAAATTTCTTGCCAATGGGTTTTTACCATGCGTGAGGCAACTTCTTTGTCCAGATTGCTAAGCTCTTGGTCGATCAGCACCATCGCCATGCGCTCCACCAAGGCAGGAGGAACATCCACTGGATTGTTATCCACCAATGCCTTCGTGATGGCAAAGTTACGGTAATAATCATTGCGACGTTTTGCCATAATGTTAAAACGGGTACGAATGGAATCCTTAAGATCATCGAGGCTGCTAAATTTATCCGAAATATCTTTGGCAAATTCGTCGTCGAGGAGAGGCAATACGCGCTCTTTAAACGATGTAATTTTTAAAAACATCTCGCATTCTTTGCCTTTTAGAACTTCATCTTGATGATCTTCTGGCATGGTATATTTCACACACGCCTCATCGCCAACTTTCTTTCCAACCAGCGCGGCTCTAAGATCGTCGGGCACGTTTTCGGCAAACAACGGAACGGAGTAATCTTTGTGGCTATATTCTGGCTGTTCTTGGCCATCAATGCTGACGTGGCTATGACAGGATACCAAGTCATTTGGGGTGATTTCTTGTCGGTCAGTAGGCTCGCGAAACGTCGCGTGATGTTCACGTAAATTTTCCAGCTCATGGGTCACATCGTCTTCCGCGAAAGCGACGTTGGTGATTTCCAGCGCAAGACCTTGATAATTTTTGACTTCTACTTTGGGCTTTACCTGAAACAGCGCTTTATAAACGAACGGTTTTTCGTTCTGCGGTTCTCCCACGGGCGTAAGTTTTGGTTTGGAAACGGGAGTCAAACTCTCATTTTTACACGCATCCGTAAAAGTTAAATCAAACAGAACGGAAACCAGCTCCTCTTGGATTTGGGCGCCAAAAAAGCTTTTCACCATGCTTTCGGGCATTTTTCCAGGGCGAAATCCAGGTCTCTTCGCAACGCGCTGCACTTTCTTGAGTGCGGTTTGAAACTGCCGGTTGACGATTGAACTAGGCACCGTGATGGTAAGTTCGCGTTCGTGTAAAGAAGTGGCATCGACTGTAAGGTTTTCAATTGTATTCATTAACTCACCGTATTTGTAGCCGAAAATCCATATATTACATAGGCCGGCATAGATGGTGCGAGCGGAGGGAATCGAACCCCCACGGGTTGCCCCGCTGGAACCTAAACCCAGTGCGTCTACCAGTTCCGCCACGCTCGCATAACGTTCCCTGAGTGTTAGCAAATCAACCCACGCTTGCCAAGGCGGGGTAGGGATTTTGTCCCAGTAATTAACTCTAAGTTTTCGCCGCGTTAAAACCAGCAAAATATATAATTAAGTTATGATCGGCGTTATAGGTGCGCAATTTTGGTGAAGCGATGATCCAAGTGACAGATTTTTTAGAAACAGTGGCGAAAGGTGCTTATGATCGGTTTCGCCAAAGTCGCTCGGTTTTGAGCTTTGCGGAATATTTGGCGCTGGTGGTCAGCGAGCCTAAGATTCACCTCCGCCATAGTGCCCAGTATTTTCTGGATATGATTGAAAAATTTGGTACTTATGAGATCGCAAGTGCGCACCGGCATGAGCGCCGCTACCGCCTGTTTGACGCCGAATTTAGCGAAGGCGAGGGCAGGATTTTTGGGCATGAAGCGGTACAGGACGCCATTGTTCGCTACTTAAGAAATTTCGTTCGCTCGGGGCGCGTGGATAAACTTTTGCTTCTTCATGGACCGAACGGCTCGGCGAAAACAAGTCTCGTGATGGCCATGGCACGGGCGGTGGAGCGCTATTCTGAGTTAGACGAAGGAGCGACCTATCAATTTTCTTGGATTTTTCCGAAAAAAGATCGCGCGGCTCATCGCCTCGGGTTTAAAAAAGATGAAGAGATCGATTTGACGGGCTTCGCCCGCTGCCCGGCCGATGAAATTGATGCCCAGGTTGTCTCAGAGGAACGCGATCACCCGCTTTTATTGCTGCCAATTGAAGATCGCAAACAGTTGCTCAGTCGACTCGAGCAGACAGCGATCCCGCAAGCTCTACTGAAGGGCGAGCTATCCCATAAAAATGCGCAAGTTTATAACGCGCTTTTGCTTGCGCATAACGGCGATTTGGCGCAAGTTTTGCGCCATGTCAGAGTGGAGCGATTTTATTTTTCGCGTCGATATCGCCGCGGTTTATCGGTGGTAGAGCCGCAAATGAGCGTGGATGCTTATGCTCGCCAGGTGACGAGCGACCAGTCAATGGGCGCTTTGCCCGCCAATTTGCGCCATTTAAGTTTGTTTGAAATGATCGGTCCATTGGTGGAGGCGAACCGAGGCCTTATCGAATACAGCGATCTCTTAAAACGTCCCATCGATTCGTGGAAGTATTTATTGGTGGCGTGCGAGCAAGCCCAGGTGAGCGTGGGATCGATCTCGTTATTTTTAGATTTGCTCATGATCGCAACGTCAAACGAACTTCACCTGGCAAGCTTTAAAGAATATCCCGACTGGCCATCTTTTAAGGGGCGCATTGAACTGATTCGCGTGCCCTATTTACTGAATTCCTCCGACGAAAGCGGCATCTATTTCAATCAGATTCCCAAAGCGTTGCATGGCATCCATATCGCGCCTCACGCAATCGAGATGGCGGCCAGGTGGGCTGTGTTGACGCGGCTCGAAGCTCCCAAACCCGAAAGATATCCCGAAGAAATTCAAGAAATCGTACGCGATCTCGCCCCTGAGGAAAAACTGGATCTGTATGAAAAGGGTGAAGTTCCGGTTAGGTTGAGCCAAAAACAAGCCCTTAAACTCAGGGGGCAGGTGGCAAACCTTCGGCATGAATATGTGAACGAGATAAACTATGAAGGACGATACGGTGCGTCTCCTCGAGAAATATTAAATATTTTACTTCTGGCATCTCAAGATGGCCGCTACGACCATTTGTCGGTCGGAGGCGTTTTTGAGCAAATCCAAATGCTAATCGAGCAGCATTCCAGCTTTGATTTTTTACGGCGGGAACCCATAAGGGGTTACCGTGATGCAATCTATTTGCTGCATGCCATTAAAGCAAAATATTGGTCCATTATCGAAGAGGAACTCCATAGCAGTTTGGGGGTCTATCGAAAAGATTCGTATGTCGATCTATTTAGTCGCTATTTGATGCATGTTTCAGCCTGGACGAAGAAGGAGACGCTGGTGGATCCGGTGATGCAACAAAATGTCCATGCCGACGAGCGCTTTATGTATTACATAGAAGAAAGATTGCTTGCGCAAAATGAGCAACCCAAAGAATTTCGGGAACAAACCATTGCGGAAGTGGCGGCTTTCCGCTTAGAAAATCCCAAAATAGCCATTAATTTGGCAACGATTTTCCCATCTCATTTAACGAGATTGAAAGCAAGTTTATATCGAGAACAACGTCCGGCCGTCCTTAAAGCGATAGCCTTATTAATGCACGACAACGACGATCGCGGCGCTGATGAACGAGACCGGCAAAATGCCGAAGCCACTTTAGAAAACCTTTACAAATTGGGCTATAATACGAGCAGTGCGCGGTTCGCAATGGCGTTCTACTTGAGCTCGAGCGTTGACGCACAAGAAGGGCCTCAGAAAAGTCTCAAGTTTGATTAGGCGTATATAGGTGACCAATGGCGGGACATCATTCTCATGATAGCAACAAAAACTCGCGGGTGAGAGTCCTGGTCGTGTTGGTCATCACGTTTTTTTATATGATCGCCGAAGTAATAGGAGGCTTTTTTAGCGGTTCGCTTTCGCTACTTTCTGATGCCGGCCATATGTTTGCCGATGTTGCTGCCCTTAGCATATCTTTATTCGCGGTGGTGGTGGCGGCGCGTCCGCCGGATAACAAAGCGACCTACGGTTACTATCGCGCTGAAATTTTGGCTGCTCTATTAAACGGCGTCGTGTTGGTTTTGGTTGCATTGTTGATCATGAAAGAAGCGTTTATGCGCATTGGTCAACCCGCCGAGATTGAGGCGGTTCCCATGATCCTTATCGCCCTCGGTGGACTGATAATTAATTTGGTTGGGTTGTGGTTTTTAAGTAAAGACAAAGACAAAAATCTCAATATTAGGGGCGCTTGGCTGCACGTTTTTTCCGATACCTTAGGCAGTATTGGCGTAGTGATTTGCGGGCTATTAATTTTGTTATTTAATATCACCATGGCCGACGCCATCGTTTCGATGATCATTGCCGCGCTGATTTCTTACTCTGCGATTAAACTGATACTCGAATCGGTAAACGTATTAATGGAACATACGCCAGCGCATATCGATTCAAATGAGGTTCAATTTCAGATCAGCAAAATCGACGGCGTAAACCGAGTGCATGATTTGCATATTTGGAGCATTACATCCGGCCGCGATGCCCTGTCTGCTCATGTAGTTGCCAAGGAAGGCGTGAATTACGACGAGTTGCTCATCGCGATCAAAGAGCTACTTTGCTCGCGATTTCACATTGAGCATACGACCATTCAAATCGAAAAAATATGCGATGCAAAAAGCATCGCCTGTGGAAAAAAATAGCGTTTATTTTTCGTTTGGTTCGTCGGATCCAAACAAGTCAATTTGCGATTTGGTAGAGCCGTTAATTGCAATCTTGCTTTTTCTTTTACGACCTTTTTTCACAACTTTATTTTTTCGAATCGTTTCTGTTTTCGCAGTTTTTGAAACCATTGATAATCTCCATTTTTACCCCTCCTTCATGGCAAGATTGACCGGTTATTGCAAGACCTGGGCGTGTGGGAAATGAATGCATAAGTTTAGGAGGGCAAATGACAAGCGCGCGAAGAGCCCTGATCGTCGCCTTAGATGATTTGGGTTTTGAAGAAAGCCTGGGGCTGGTCAAAAAATTGCTCCCTTATGCCGATACCTTTAAAGTTGGGCTTTCGTTGTTTTCGGCTTTCGGCCCCAAAATTGTTGAATCAATTAAGGGGCTTGGTGCAGAAGTGTTTTTAGATTTAAAACTGCATGACATTCCAATGCAGGTAAATAAGTCTATTTGGGCCATTAAAAATCTTGAGCCAAGGTTTGTTACTATCCACTCTTTAGGGGGTCCAAAAATGATAGAAGCGGCCATAGATGCGGCTTTAGATTCATCCACCACCGTTCTCGCAGTATCGATTTTAACGAGCCTTGAAGACTCCGATTTGCAGCGATTGAATATTGGGGTAGGCGTAACCGGCGCGGTTATGGCATTGGTTGAGATGGCTTTTTTCCAGCACAGTGGGATCCGAAGCTTGGAATTCACGTGACTTGAAGTCGCGGC
>JADMIO010799908.1_pt1 | contig 95879 bp, 73 predicted proteins | sample 8958161 | NCBI WGS metagenome assembly JADMIO01 (sample SAMN16585339, study PRJNA669376) | soil metagenome | isolation source: Crop rotation soil | place: USA: Cullars Rotation, Alabama | collected 2011
CGCGACAACTTGTCCACGTGGAATTCTAAGCTTAGGATCCCAATGTGCTGGAAAGCCAGAGCGGCTATGGCTTTTTTAGAAGCTTCCTCGTCCGGCATTTCAACGAACCCAAATCCACGTGATCTCATCGTTACTTTGTCCAGGATAATTTTAGCGGAGGTCACTTCGCCATACTCGCTGAAAAAACCTTTTAGGTCTTTGTCAAGGATGGTAAAGCTTAAATTAGAGATGTAAATGTTCATACTATTTTGTTTTAGATATTAATAAATTTAAGCGAAGCAAAGAGGAAAGAAAATAAGGGAAGATAAACTTAACAGGTAAATTGACTCTTAACTGATGCGATGCTTAAAGCTAACGGGCAAAGATAGCTCTAATACCCGAGCTTTCTAGAACTATCTGGCAATGATGTGTTATATTAAAAGGACACTGCTGTCTTGTTTCTGCTGTTAAACCTTATATCTAAACGGGAGAACGAACGATTGAAACATGATTTTTTATCTCTTAACGAGGAGACCAGGGTGCAACGATCTGGTTAGATGGGGTGTCATTTGGTAAATTCCTTATGAGATTGCTTATCATATTTATCGTTATCGGATTAGCCGCTTGCAAAAAGAATGATTCGCACACATCTTTGCCCGGTGTATCCGATTGCTGTTCGGAAATTGGCACGATAAAAAAAGGAAGCACATTGGGGTTATCGTGTCCTGATGAGTTATTTATTGTAAGAAGTGATAATAAAATTATTCAACCCGTCATTGCCCACGATCTTTTAAATGGTCTTTCCGAAGGTAGTGTGATCAAATTTGGACATAAAGAAATTTTCCTGGGAATGAGAAGTTGCGGTAACAATATCGAAACAGCAGAACTTCTTTGTGTATGTGCACAGGATAAATGATTGATTGGGTCTCCCAGCCTCGCAGAATTTTCCAATTTTAAAAACGACATTAAAACTTCAAGCTTCGCTGAAGTTTCGACATGTATGATGTCTCGCACTGACGGCACAGAAACATAGAAACTGTTTGACCATTAAGACATTTTTTCTGACTCTGTGTCTTCTGTGGCTAACCTTTGGTAATACCGGCAGGAGATACTCATTTTCGAACACTCAGTGTTCGCACACGCACACCGTTGGCAAAAGCTCAATTTTATTGGCCTATATTTCAATCGTTTGCCAGCTGGCACTTCCTTTGAACCAAAAGGTAGTATAAACTGCAAAGTGAAATTTCATTTCCTGTCTACTGTTCATACTTCAATTCTCGTGTTCTTGTTCATTGTAACCATAGGGTGCAGTCACTCGGATACATCGGATTCATGGAACGAAGCCCTAAACAGACAGCTCCTTAGAGATACATCCATGCTAAGGATCGATACAGCATTTTCCAATTTCATGAAAAAATACCATGTTCCCGCGATTTCTGTCGCAGCTGCGAAAGACAACCGCGTGGTGTATCTAAAATCGTTCGGACTGGCGAACCTTTCAAAGGGCATTGAACCGGATAGTCAGAGTCTTTTCAGGATCATTGAATCGTCGATGGCCATTACGTCGATCGCGATTAAAAAACTTATTGCAGAAGGGCGTCTTCATTATAACTCGAAAGTGTTTGGAAATGGTGGTATACTCGGATTCCAATACGGGCGAAATCAATATGGACCGTGGGTAACAGATCTGACAATTGAAAATCTTCTCAAGAATCAAACTGGCGGATGGTATGGAGCAGATGACATGATTGCCGATGTGGATTTTCGGCGATTGGTGACGTCGAGGGACAGTGCAGTGTCATGGGTTCTGGATCACGTCCCGTTAAAGTCGATGCCAGGAGACAGCTCCCAATTTTCAGAATTCGACTATTTTGTTCTTGGCAGGGTGATCGAAAAAGTATCTGGCATGCCCTATGAAATCTACATAAAAGAAAATATCCTGCGGCCGGCGGGAATAACGGATATGGAGCTTGCCCTGGACAGCACCAGACCTCATGAAGTCAGCTATTACTTCCCTTCACCAACCAAAAATTCGATAAGCGACCTGTTTCGAACCCCGTATAACGGCCAGGTTCATGAGGATTTGTATTTATCAAGGGGTGATGCGGTTTTCGGATGGATCGCTTCTGCCGCTGACATGGTAAAACTGATGATAAAATACAGAACCTTCAAATCTTTATACAACGATTTAAGCGTCTCGCGAGCAGCATCTTTAATGGACACCGCTAATGCTAAGGATGGTTTTAATTTCGACTGGTGTTCTTCTGATTCAACGCGTGACTGGTGGGAATCGTTTCAATTTTTGGGAAGCACCACGATCATGATGCGTTCTTCGGACGGATTTTGCTGCGCCGTATTGATCAACACCTTTAGACCAGGCAGCAAGGAATTTTTTCCCGACGTTTTTCGGATCATAAAAATGGTTAACAGGGATTCGGCAATACGGGTGCCTGGTAAGTAAGCCTGCTAACAATTTTTTTCAAAACAAAATACCCACAGTTGCATGAGTGGCGGCGGTATTGTAGTCCCGACAGAAGGAGTTCGAACTAATTGATAAACGACTTAACATTAATTGCTCACTTTAGGTCTGCTAAAAAAGATTAATATCGACGTTGTCAATCGATTCAACTGCATAAAAAAAGCCCAACTTTCGTGGACTTTTTAAAATCTATTAGCGTTGAGCACTGCTTAATGAGCGTGTGCACCAACGCCCACGTCGTGATGTTTAGTGCCAATATGTGCACCTGCATGGCAAGAACTAACAGCAACACCAATCATCATGAGTATGGCAACGATTATTGAATTCTTTTTCATATCATTTAAGTTTTACTATATGTTTAAAAAACCATGCCATTGTGGTTTTTCCCCAGTTGTAGCTGCTCTACCTGCCGGGGCGGTGAAAGAGTGGTGGAAAATCCACAAAAAAATACCGCGCAACAAACACGCAGTAAAAATATTTTCAAATAACGTTAGTGACATTGCCTCTTTAGAGTTGGCTCACGTAACGATATGAATTTTTTATTGGTAGATCTTCTTTGTGGATGAAATCCATATCAAAATTGATATTGCACAAGTAGTCAATTTTTAAAATGGCGAATGGTCTCTATAATTTTAAATGATGTAAGCTTACTAATGCAGGAGCGTAAGGAAGTTCAAAACTTTTTGGAGAGCGAAAACAGAAAAAGAACATAAAGTCGCTCCCGGGTCTTTTCTCTTTTCTGCTTTTGTAGAGCCGGCAGGAGGAAGTTCGAACTTTTGAATTAGCGACTTGTCTTTAATTTTGGCTTTTGACCTCAATTTGCAAACAGTCGCACACGACGTACGTTAAAGAATCCAGTTAAAGAGTCGTGACTGATGCAAAAGAAAATCTAAAATGTGGACCAGACGAATAAACACACTCAATTGCAGAAAATATTGAATTTCTTTGTAACAAAGATCATCGTCGGCAGCGGTTTTATTATTTTATTGATCTTGTCAATTGAATCGTTACGCTCCATATTGCTTGATAAAACAAGTTTATCGAACGATATTAAAGCATTGATCGTAACAATAGTAGAAGCATTCAGTGCGACAATAGGTTACATTTTGATTTTTAGGTTATATGAAAAAAGGCAGATTCATGAATTGAGAGTTAAGTTATTCGTTAGTAACGCTTCAATAGGGTTTCTGTCAGGCGTGCTACTACAATCATTATTCGTTTTGTTTATTTATTTAGGCGGGACATTCTTGGTTATAAGCGTAAACTCCCCGTCTGTATTAGTACAGCCCTTTGCCTTTGCATTGACTGCCGGATTTGTGGCAGAAATCATTCTGATTGGTGTTTTCTTTCGTTTGCTTGAACAACAAATAGGAACTGCATTATCGTTAATTGCTTTTATCATGCTTTTTGCCATTTTGCATGTAAATGTAAAAGGAGCAACTGCGATTTCCGTCGGTGCAACTGCTATGCAGGCGGGTCTATTGCTTCCTGCAGCCTATGTTTTCAGTCGAAACTTGTGGCTGCCGATATTTTTACATTTTGGTTGGGACTTTGCCGAGCCAGGAATCTTTGGAGGCATTAACCCAAGCGGTTCGCTGACCCGGGGGTTACTAACAAGTAAAATTGCTGGTAATCCATTATTAACTGGCGGACCTACTGGACCACAGGATTCATTGCCGTCATTAGTGCTTTGCCTTGTTTGTGGGTTAATGCTTTTGTTGTTGGCAAAGCGAAAAAACAATTTGAAACCACCATATTGGCAATCCAGCAGTTAAGTCGAGGGGGAAAGAGGTAGTCCCGACAGGAATCGAACCTGTATCAAAAGTTTAGGAAACTTCTATTCTATCCATTGAACTACGGGACCAAAAAACTTTACCCATTCCGACCAGCTTCGCTGCGTCGGAATTACGGGACCAAATTCATCATCAGAATTCTGGGGCGGCAAAAATAGCATTTCCCGGGTAAACTTTTTGAAAGCTGGTTGACGATAAATTCGGCAAAGTTTAGAAGACCGCGACTTATTCTTTAGTGACAACGATCTGTTGCTTCCTTTTTACTTTCTTTCCCTGGTTGCTACTGTCAGTAACGGGATTCAGACGGAGCGGAGTTGAATCCATGATCTGTCTTACCTGGGCCGTGAGGAATGAACTTTCGGGTGTGGAGGTCAAATTTGTAAATGTTACCTGGCCGTCCGGCGCGATCTCATAATCGACCATCAGGTAATAAGTATTTTTCTTGATCTGTTTTGATTTCAATACCTCATCATTCAAAATTTTCATGAGGCTATCATTATATTCTTTCCAAAGTTTTGTATTGGTCTTTGCAGGCGCCGTAGTAGTGACGACAGGCGTAACGGCAGTACTATCCGTTCCGGTCGCTACTACACCTGTACCCGCGACTGCCACACCGGTAGCCGCATTTTCTTTTGGCACCGCCGCATTTTTGTCATGCGGCACGTTTGCAGCAGACTGATTTGTTACGACGGGCGCCGTTTCTTTTTTGGTGCTGGTGTCGATCTTTGACGACAGGTCATCCGTGCTGCGGATCACACCCGTTGAATCCTTCTTCAGTTTTCCGCTGAACAAAAGATTTTTTAGCGATTGTTTCTCCTGGGCTTGCGCCGCAAAACCGCCGAATAAGAATATTACCAGGATGAAATTTTTCATAACTGGATAAAGGTAAGAATCAAAATTGTTACAAGGTTCATAAGAATTTTGCATGGTTATGCCTCGCTTTAAAACGCAGAGGTCGTTTAGCAATGATAAAGGCACAAGGTTCAAGGCACAAGGTTCAAGGCTCAAGGTTCAAGGCTCAAGTATTAAACTTCAGTTTCTCGTACCTTGACCCGGGCTAAGTATCGTCAAGCAGGTTTACGGTTCGTCCGGTTTTTAAAAATGAGCTCTTTAAATCTGTGCCTGTCTGTGAAATCAGTGAGATATATTTGATTCCACAAATATTGTCTATGAATTCCTGGGATCTAAAAGGTAAGCGGGCGCTGGTAACAGGAGGCTCAAAAGGAATTGGAAAAGCAATCGTGCAGGAATTTCTTGCACTCGGTGCCGAAGTTTTATTTACAGCAAGGAATGCCGACGAGGTGGCTGCTGTAGAGCTGGAGTTCCGGCAAATGAATTATCCTGCTCATGGCTCCGTTGCCGATGTGGCACTGAACCAGGACCGGCAAAAATTATTGCAATGGGTTGACCAGCACTGGAGTTTTTTGGATGTCCTTGTCAACAACGCAGGCATTAACATACACAAGAAGTCGATCGAATACACCGAGGCTGAATACACGAAAATATTGGACATTGACCTTGTCGGTCCCTTTGAACTCTGCAGGACACTTTTACCAGTTTTGCAAAAAGGTCATGGCGCTTCGATCATCAATCTATCCTCGGTGGCCGGTTCTTATGACTTATACACCGGTGCTCCCTATGGTATGGCTAAAGCCGGGCTTATCCAGCTCACCCGTAATCTTGCCGTCGAATGGGCTCGCTACAAGATCCGCGTCAATACCGTATCTCCGTGGTTCACATCTACGCCGCTCGTGGAAGACGTCCTCAGTGATCCCAAACGGCAGGAGGCAATTGTATCCAAAACGCCGCTGCGCCGCGTCGCGGAAACTGGCGAAGTTGCCGCTGCGGTTGCCTTCCTTGCCATGGATAAATCGTCTTACATCACCGGACATAACCTCAGTGTAGACGGTGGTGTGACCTGCAGGCTCCTTTGACCTCAAGCTATTTTTCTATGATGCTTTATTTTTAATGGGCTATTTTTAAATAATTAAATTATTGATCCATGAAGAAAATATTCAAGTTCGTATTTTCATTTTTTTGTTTGTTTATGATACTCCAGTCAGCAAATGCTCAATCACCCATATTTAATCATACTACTATCTATGTGGTGGACATGAATAAGAGTGCAGACTTCTACGAAAAAGCCATGATGCTAAAACGCATACCAGAGCCTTTTCATGATAACAGGCATATTTGGTTGAAGATCGGCGACCACAATCAACTACACATTGTACAGGGAGCAAAGGAGGTCAAGGAACACGACATCAATATTCATCTTGCATTCAGCGTTCCATCAGTAGAAGACTTTGCTAAACATCTTGATGAACAAAAAGTAAAATATGGTAATTGGGCCCAGGATAATAAAACACCCCAGGTTCGTCCGGATGGCGTAAAACAAATTTACCTGCAGGATCCTGATGGTTACTGGATCGAAGTGAATGACGACAAGTTCTAGGTATTAAGATATTAGATATTCAGATATTAGGAAAATTGCGTTTTAATATCCTAATATCTAAATATCCTATTGACGATTCCTCTGTGTTTCTTTCACGCAAAGGCGCAAAGTACGCAACGCAGAGACGCAAAGAAGTATAAGTTTTTAGAATCTCAACGTATCGGACAAATACTTCCCAACCAGATCTTCGTAATATCCTTTTAATTGCGACCAATCGGGAGGTGTAGGCGATTTTGAATACAGGTCATAAGGATTAAACAATTTTACCCACTTCAACATTTCCTGGTCGTGATCATCGAGAAGATAACTGTAAGCGCTTTCCCTGTGCCATGCATAGAAAGAATGATACCTCAGCATGTATAGTCCGGATTCCGGCAGGTGATCTTTCATCATTTGGTAGACGTATTCATCATGACCCCACGACATATGCACGTTTCTCAAACCGCAATTCTTTGAATAAACACCTAACTCGGTTTGATAATCGGAATTCTGAAAATCAGGATTGTTTTTAAAATATTCGGGATAAACAACCTTGTCTGAGTAAGCACATCCAACCGGGAACGTGTCGCCTACTACGGCCCATTGTGGTTCACCAAATAAACACAACACTTTACCCATATCATGCATCAATCCCACCAACACCATCCAGTCAGGATGACCATCTCTTCGGATCGCCTCTGATGTTTGTAATAAATGCTGAAACTGGTCAAGGTCAGTATCGGGGTCTGAATCATCTACTAACTGATTCAGAAAATTAAATGCATCCCAAACAGGCATTTCCTTTTTATCAAACTTCAAAAAATTATTTCTTTTTTCCAGCACAAAATCGTAGGTCTGGTACGTATGATTCATCCTGTAAAATTCACGAACGGTATCACGGACAGGTGTCTCATAATTCCTGAATTCTTCCGTTGATTTTGCAGTAGCGATCGTATCCGCATCAGGATACCTGCGGAGAACATCTTCTTCCCACTCATCAAGCCCTGTGAGCGGATTAGGGTTTTTTATCGGGGCTTCCATGTAAATAAAATTTATTTCCTTAAAGTTAGTTTTTCTATCTTCATTTTGAAAGTTTTTTACCGCTAAGACGCTAAGACACCAAGGAGCACAAAGTGTTAGTGAAACTTAGTGCCTTTGCGCCTTCGTGGCAAACCAGGCAGCGCAGAGGAATAGTTCTAAAAAACCATTTCATGAAACTAACGCTTGCTGATTACCTCGTTATCCTCCTTTATTTTGCTTTCGTCATTGCCGTAGGATTCATTATCAAAAAGAAGATCAGGTCAAGTAACGATTTTCTTTCAAGCAACCGGAGTATTCCGCTATGGATCACCAGTCTCGCATTCATTTCAGCGAACCTTGGAGCACAGGAAGTGTTGGGAATGGTTGCCTCCGGCGCCAAGTACGGGATCATGACGGTTCATTTCTATTGGGTAGGGGCCATTTTTGCAATGGTGTTCGTTGGTTTGTTCATGATGCCGTTTTACTACGGCAGCCGTGCACGAAGCGTTCCTGAATATTTAAAATTGCGGTTTGACGAAAAAACGCGAGGCTTGAATGCGATCTCCTTCGCTGTCATGACCGTATTCTCTTCCGGCATTTCATTGTATGCGTTAGCGAAATTATTAGAGGTTATATTGAAATGGGATTTTGATATTTCGATCTGGTTAGCTGCCGGCATAGTGATGGTATATACTTTTCTCGGCGGTCTTACAAGTGCTGTCTACAACGAAGTGCTTCAATTCTTTTTGATCGTATTAGGATTATCACCGCTTGTTATCGTTGCACTGCATGATGCAGGCGGATGGGAGAACATAAAGGCTCAGTTGCAGCCGGAATTTACACATGCATGGAAGTATATGGGCCACACGGATACGAATCCTATGGGATTGCATTTTATGTCATTGATCTTCGGGTTGGGTTTTGCCATGTCATTTGGTTACTGGTGCACTGATTTCTTGGTAGTGCAAAGGGCCATGATCGCAAAAAACATGAGGGACGCACAACTCACTCCTATTGTTGCTGCACTTCCAAAAATGCTCATGCCGGTGATCGTTGTATTGCCTGGCGTTATTGCTCTCGCATTAATGACGCCTGCCTTGCAATCGAAAGGATATAGCATCCCGGTGAATGAATCAGGAGGGCTAGATTATACAATGACGCTTCCCTCACTGATCGCCCATTATTACCCCAGTGGCTTGCTCGGGGTGGGTATTACGGCTCTTATTGCTTCGTTTATGAGCGGCATGGCGGGAAATGTAACTGCATTCAATTCAGTTTTCACATACGATATTTATCAATCCTATTTTGTAAAAAGGCGGTCTGACCGGCATTATCTCAGGGTAGGAAAATTGATAACAGTGGCAGGCATTCTGTTTTCTATTGGCACAGCTTACATTGCCCGGAGCTTTAATAACATCAATGACTTTCTTCAACTCGTTTTTAGTTTTGTGAATGGACCATTGTTCGCGACATTTTTATTAGGAATGTTCTGGAAAAGAACAACGGGTCATGGTGCATTCTGCGGTTTACTGGCCGGCACGGCTGCAGCGGCCCTGACTCATGGATTAACAGTGGCCGAAGGGAAAGGCGGTTGGATCGCTAATGTATACGAAATACGAAGTGGCATGGGCCAGGCATTTATTGTCGCAGCAGTTTCCTGGATAGTGAATTTCACTACGACCATCCTGGTTAGCCTTGTCACAAAACCGAAACCTGAAGAGGAGTTAAAAGGTCTTGTTTATTCGCTGACAGAAAGAAAACCGATGACAAAAACCCGCTGGTATCTAAACCCGGTGATCCTGGGTGTGATACTCTTGCTGGCAACCATCTTACTAAATATTATTTTCTTTTAATACCGTGTTATGTATAAAAGATTGAATGAACTGAATTTTGTTATAGGGCTATTCTTCACGATCGTGTCATTGATATTACTTATCGATAATTTTTCCGCCAAATCACCAGCGAACTTGAATCTCTACACGGGGCTTGTCTTTTTAGTTTTTGGTGTGTTCATGATCGCCATAAAAACTAATAAAAATGCAGATTAGTTTTTCTTAATCCTGACATTTCGCAGAGAAATAATCGTTCAAATGCGGTTCTCCAAATGTCAAATAACTCTCCGAAGGAGTCATTTGACCTTCGGAGAGTCCTTTGTACAGCCTATCTTTGCAGTCCTCCGAAATAATCCTTCGGGCTCTATTAGTATGAAACTTTATAATGTACTGATCAAATACAGGCTTTATATCGGAATTGTCCTGATCCTTGGCGGTGTTGCGGTAAACTTTACAGCCTCGTTCTGGCCTGCATTTCCATTATATTTCGTGGGGGTTATTTTAGTATTGGGTCATTTTTTCTTCGGTCCTCTCCGGTTGATACAGGAATTCCTTGAGGCAGGTGACATTGAAGGAGCAGAAAAAATTCTGAACTCGATACAATTTCCAGGCCTGTTGTATAAGCCCATCCGTTCGGTGTATTATACCTTAAAGGGAAATGTTGCGATGATGAAACAAGACTTTGAAGGTGCTGAAAAAATGATGAAGAAAGGTTTGGATCTCGGCATGCCCATGAAAGAAGCTGAAGGAGCAAGTATGTTGCAGATGGGAATGCTGGCTATGCAAAAAAATGACCTCAGGCAGGCTGAAAGTTATATTCGGCAGGCTCTTCGTAAAGGATTACCCGATAAAGAAAATGAAGCCGCTGCCTACTTACAGATGTGCAGCATCATGATGAATAAAAGAGAATTTCGTGCTGCCAAAGATTTCTTCCGGAAATCGAAGGCACTGAAGCCAACAACTCCACAGATCGTTGACCAGATAAAGCAAATAGAAAAATACATCTCCCGCATGCCGGGATAGTTGGGTTACGGGTTACGAATTACGAGTTATGGGTTGCGTGCGGCTTGCAGCTTACAGCGCAAAGCTCCCGGCTCAGCGCTCACAGCTTCCCTTGAACAAATTCTGTTCAAAACTTGTTTTTTATAAGAAAGCTTTTATTATTTCAAATATCTACCTTGTCCCAGAAAATCTTTTGATATCCCTATGTCATCTTACAAAGAAAAGTTACAACTCAAATTTCTTGAAGAATATAGCCAGTTAAATGAGAAACAGCGCCTGGCCGTCGATACGATCGAAGGACCCGTGATGGTAATTGCCGGACCGGGAACAGGTAAAACTCAAATACTGGCAAGCCGCATCGGGAAGATCTTACTGGAAACAGATGCTTCTCCCGAAAATATTCTTTGTCTCACGTATACAGAGGCCGGTGTTGTGGCCATGCGCAAAAGATTGCTCCAGTTTATCGGACCAGATGCCTATAAAGTACATCTTTTCACATTCCATGCTTTTTGCAATGAAGTGATCCAGGATAATCTATCATTGTTCGAAAAGACATCTCTTGATCCCATTTCGGAGCTTGAAAAAATAGAACTCTTCAAAAAACTGGTCGATTCGTTCCCGAAAAATCATTTGTTGAAGCGTTATCGCGGCGATGTGTATTTTGAAACTCACGTCCTTGACAGGCTTTTCAGTACTATGAAAAAGGAAGGCTGGTCACCTCTGTTTATCAATCAAAAGATCGACGAATATATTTCCGACCTGCCTAACCGCGAAGAATTCATTTATAAAAGAAAGTACAAAGAGTTTAATGCTGGGGATCTTAAAAGGGATAAAATACAGGAAGAAAAAGAAAAGATGGAGAGGCTTCGCGCCGCGGTAAATGAATTTGATCACTTCCAGCAGCTGATGCGGCGGCACAACCGCTATGATTTTGACGATATGATCAACTGGGTGATCAAAGCCTTTGAAGAAAATAAAAATCTGTTGGCTGATTACCAGGAAAGATTCTTGTACATACTCGTTGACGAATACCAGGATACCAGCGGGACCCAGAACAAGATCGTTGAGTTACTCATTAATTACTGGGAAAAACCAAATGTCTTCGTGGTCGGAGACGATGACCAGAGCATCTTCCGGTTCCAGGGCGCTAACGTGGAGAACATGCTGACCTTTACAGAGACTTATAAAGACGACCTGTTAAAAGTAGCACTTGTCAATAACTATCGTTCTGTACAACCTATCCTGGATACTTCAAAAAACCTCATCGAAAGAAATAATGAGAGACTGGTTAATAAATTGGAAGGTTTAAGCAAGGACCTGATCTCTTCCAATATTAAGATCAGGCATCTGACTTTCAAACCGATCGTCAGGGCGTATGAGACGCAGCGGCTGGAAATGATCGATATAACGAAACAGGTTGAAGACCTTATTGCACGAGGAACATCTCCGAGCCGGATCGGGGTTATTTACAAAGAAAATAAATATGGTGACGAACTGATCCAGTATCTCAAGCTCAAAAGAATTCCATACTACAGCAAACGCAGTCTCGACATTTTTGAGATCCCCTTAGCAAGGAAAATAATTTTGATATTAAAATACCTTGCCTTTGAACATGACATTCCTTACAGCGGAGATGAAATATTGTTTGAAATTCTGCACTTTGACTGGTTTCATATTCCGTCGATCGAAATTGCAAAACTTACTATTGAGGCTTCTCATAAAAAATTTGATGATGCAGGTACTCCGTTGCGCAGGCTTTTGTATGAGAAAGCAAAAGCACCACCCAAAGACCTTTTCTCACAAGGATTGCATGAAGGTCTGAAAAAAGCGAGTGCTGCTTTGGAGCAGTTGATCGGTGATGTTCCCAATATCACTTTGCAAATGCTTTTTGAGAATATTGTTCGCAAAGCCGGCATATTAAATTATATCATGCAGAGTCCTGAAAAGATATGGTTGCTCCAGGTACTTACCGGCTTATTTGATTTCGTAAAGGACGAAACGGCAAGAAATCCTTTTATGCAATTGAAAGACCTGGTCAGTATCATTGAATTGATGCAGAAAGAAGATTTGATCTTACCATTAACGGAAATATGTGGTAACGACAAGGGAGTGAACCTGATGACGGCGCACGGTTCAAAGGGCCTGGAATTTGAGCATGTGTTTTTTGCAGGCTGCAATGCCTTAATTTGGGAGAAGAAGCGAAAGCCTTATAGTGGTTATAAATTGCCTGACACCATATTTTCTTCACAAACCGCCAATGCAGATGATGAGGAACTCCGCCGTTTATTTTATGTAGCACTTACAAGGGCTGAACAACATCTAAGCATTTCTTATGGCCGGTATAAAAATGACGGTAAAGAGCTGGAGCCTTCCATGTTCATCGCAGAGATACTGGACCAGGAGCAAATAAAAGTGGAAAAAATGTTCGTCGATGAAACTGTGATAAGTGAATTTAACGCCCTCCAATTTGGAAAACAGGTGGTCCCGCAAATTGAAGAAATAGAAAAGGAATTTATTACAGGCCTGCTTGACAAATTTGTGATGAATGTAACAGCACTGAACAATTATCTGAGGTGTCCGCTTGAATTTTATTTTAAAAATCTTATTCGCATCCCTTCTCCGAAAAATGAAGCCATTGAATTTGGCTCGTCTGTTCACTACGCGGTGGAGCAACTGTTCCGCAAAATGCAAATCAACGATGAACAGTTCCCGTCAAAGGAGGAATTCATAAAGGATTTTGACTGGTACATGAACCGGCATCGTGAAAGCTTTACCAAAGAACAATTTGACGGGCGGCTGGAATATGGACACGATGTATTAGGCAACTATTACGATAGATACATCAACAGCTGGAATAAAATTGTAGCGATTGAACGAAACATCAGGAATATCGTTGTTAATGATGTGCCATTAAGAGGCAAACTGGACAAACTGGAGTTTGATGGCCGATCAGTAAATGTGGTTGATTATAAAACAGGTGATCCCGACAAAGCGAAATCCAAACTGCAACCGCCATCAGATAAGGATCCTGTTGGAGGTGACTATTGGAGACAAGCCGTGTTTTATAAGATCCTTGTTGAAAACTATGAGAAAAAAGGATGGAGAGTGGTAAGCACCGAATTTGATTTTATCGAGCCCGACAAAAAAAAGGTGTACAAAAAGGAAAAGATCTTTATCACACAGCGGGATATCGATACGGTTAGCGAACAGATCAAAACAGTTTGGGGCAAGATCCAGGATCATGATTTTTATACGGGATGTGGTAAAGACGATTGCCATTGGTGCAATTTTGTTAAAAACAATAATCTTACAGTTGCCCTGCATGAAATAGAGGAAGAAGAGTAGGAACCATGATCCCTGAGATTTATAGGATTATTAGGAAAAGTGAGGGTCGTTGATAATTGAAACGACCTAAGTTTGCACCTCGATGAAGAAATTTTCCGTCATAGGTCTCCCGGTAATCATTTTAATCTATTTAATCAGTTTAATCAGCGGTTCGGGCTGCGCTAATATCATTCCTCCCGATGGTGGTCTTAAAGATTCCCTTCCGCCATTATTGGTAAAAGCTTCGCCCGCTGATTCATCCAGCAATTTTTCTGAAAAAAAGATCACTCTGAACTTTGATGAATATATTCAGTTGCAAAATCCCAACCAGGAACTGATCATGTCCCCCGTTCCGAAAACGGAACCTGTGATCGAATCCAAGCTGAGAACACTAACCATAAGATTAAAGGATACTCTCGAAGCGAATACCACTTACACTTTAAATTTTGGAAATGCTGTGAGAGACGTTAATGAAAATAATATCGCAAGAAATTTTACATATATATTTTCTACTGGTCGCACCTTTGATTCATTAACACTCTCCGGAAAAGTGGTACTGGCTGCGAATGGAAAAGTGGATACGACGCTTGTTGTCATGCTTCACAAAAATGGAGATGACTCAGCCGTTGTAAATGAAAAACCCCGCTATCTCGCCCGCCTGGATTCTTCCGGCAATTTCAGATTCCGGAATCTGCCCTGGGGTACCTTTTATATCTATGCTTTGCAGGACCAGGGAAACAGTCACCGCTATCAATCCGAAAAACAATTGTTTGCTTTTGCGGACAGTTCGGTCACTCTTCAGCTCAATAACAAGCCTGTTCTTCTATATGCTTATGCCGAGACCTCTTCCACAACCAATGCCCCTGTTTCCTCACGCCCCCAACTTTCGACCAGGCCTAAACCAAGTGGGAACAATTCAGAAAAAAGATTAAAATTTCAAACCAATGCCAATAACGGTCAGCTGGGTCTCCTCGATAGTTTGGTCATGACCTTCGAAGTGCCATTAAAAAAACTGGATACCTCGCTTATTCATTTTAGCACTGATTCTTCTTTCTCACCACTCACTAACTATCATTTCGTGACCGACTCCATTCAAAAAAATTTAACTCTTCTGTACAATTGGAAAGAAAATACGCTGTACAACCTTATCATCGAAAAGAATTTTGCCCAGGACACTTTAGGAAGAGAATTACTAAAAACAGACACCCTGAAATTCAAAACAAAAAAAATAACTGACTACGGTACAATAAGGATCCGGTTTAAAAACTTTGACCCGTCTGTAAACCCGGTTCTGTTGTTTGTACAAAATGAGAATGTGATAAAATCATTCCCTCTCTCCCGTGCCGAATTAAATCAATCGCTTTTCCCTCCGGGCGAATACGATTTAAGGGTTTTATATGACCGTAATAAAAATGGCAAATGGGATCCGGGGCAATTTTTTGGCAAAAAAATTCAGCCCGAACTTGTCAAACCTGTCGGTCGTAAAGTCACCATCAAATCAAATTGGGATAATGAATTTGATATTGCCTTATAAGGTATAAGGTTTAAGGAGTAAGGCTTAGGATTCAATATCTTTTTGCTTGCGACCATCTTCCTTATACCTCCTGCCTTCTACCCTCATTCCCGTACCTTTACAACATGCAATTCTCCTCTTCTCTTCTGGAAAATGCGGTCAACGAATTTGCCAAACTTCCGGGTATTGGTAAAAAAACCGCTTTACGCTTAGTATTGCATCTTCTCAGGCAAAACAACAATGATGTAGTGCAGTTCAGTGAAGTGATCAGCAAGATGCGTTGTGAGATAAAATTCTGCCAGCGTTGTTTCAATGTGGCCGATGGTGATATTTGTTCGATCTGCGCCAACAGCATGAGAAAGCAGGAGATCATTTGCGTGGTAGAAAGTATTCGTGACGTGATCGCGATCGAGAGTACTCAACAGTATAATGGCACTTATCATGTGCTCGGGGGCGTTATCTCACCTCTCGATGGCATAGGACCTGACCAGCTCAATATCGAGTCACTCGTCAACCGTATACAAAAGGAGAAGACGGAAGAGCTCATCTTTGCCTTAAATCCAACCATCCAGGGCGACACGACCATATATTATATACAAAAAAAATTACCCGGGTCCAATGGACAACAGAATATTCGCATTACTACCATTGCCCGTGGTATTGCCTTTGGCGGCGAGCTCGAATATGCGGATGAGATGACATTGGCAAGAAGTCTTCAAAATCGTTTGCCGGTAGAGAGCTATGTAGCCAACAAATAACCTTTGACTTTTTAAGCTTTACTCTTTAACTTTGCAGCCACAGGCGGATTTGTTTATTGTTCGGCCTGGATTCCCAACCGCGTGCGCTAACCGCGTGCGCTGAAGCTACAGCGGTGGCGCAAGCTATAGCGGTGACGCAAGGGAAAAACAGAACTAATAAACGACGAAACTCTCTCTTTAAGTTTCCTGCGTTTATATAGTTCGTGAAATGATAATGTAGCCAGCAGCATTAACGCTATTTAGCTTCTGTTGCGTCGCTCCAAAGGAGTCCCTTCGGGGCACTCTTGTACGTTCAGTTTTCTGCCCGGACTTGAGTGTTGAATATTGAGCATTGATTATTGAATATTTTAAACCGGAAGACTATGGACATAAAAGAATTATTACAAAAACGCATCCTCATTATTGATGGAGCCATGGGCACCATGATCCAGCGCTATAAATTAAGCGAGGCCGATTACCGTGGTGAAAGATTTAAAGACTGGCCTTCTGATATAAAGGGAAACAATGACCTTCTTTGCCTGACTCAACCACAGATCATCAAAGAAATTCATAAAGAGTATTTGAAAGCAGGTGCCGATATTTTGGAAACAAATACATTCAATGCACAGCGCATCTCAATGGCCGATTATCACATGGAAGATCTTGCTTATGAAATAAACCTTGAGGCAGCAAAAATCGCAAGAGAAAGTATTGAAGAATGGAGGGCTGAAAGCCCCTCCCTTCGGGAGGGGTTGGGGTGGGCTGCAGGTGCCATCGGACCCATGAACAAAACGCTTTCGCTTTCGCCGGATGTAAACAATCCTGGTTATCGCGCATTGACCTTTGATGAAGCAATGAATGCCTACTATGAACAGGTGAAGGGCCTGGTAGAAGGCGGTGTTGATCTTCTTCTTATTGAGACCATTTTTGATACACTCAATGCAAAGGCCGCCATCTTCGCCATCAAAAAATATTTCAGAGAACATCCCATCACCTCACCCTCCCTTCGGGAAGGCCGGGGTGGGCTTCCGATCATGATCAGTGGAACGATCACCGATGCAAGTGGAAGAACATTAAGTGGTCAAACGCTGGAAGCATTTTATACATCGGTCATCCATGCGAAGCCTTTAAGTATTGGCTTGAATTGCGCATTAGGGGCAAAAGAAATGCGGCCGCATATTGAAGAGCTTTCCCAGATTGCTTCCTGCTATGTATCGGCATATCCCAATGCAGGTTTGCCAAACCCAATGGGTGAATATGATGAACAACCCGAAGACACAGCCCATTACCTGGAAGACTGGGCGAAGGAAGGCTTTGTAAACATTGTGGGCGGTTGTTGCGGTACGACTCCGGATCACATCAAACACATTGCTGAACACGTAAAGAATCTGAAGCCAAGAGAACTTCCGGTTGTTGAAAATAGTTTGGTTTAGCCACAAAGGCGCTAAGACGCAAAGCAGCGCAAAAGATGACTAAAGTATTAAATGAACATATAGAATGGTACTAACGGATCTAGCGCAACTTAGTGCCTTCGCGCCTTCGTGGCAAAAAATAAGAATTAATGAGCGTACATATTAAACCATACCTGAGATTAAGCGGACTGGAGCCTCTTGTTGTGCGGCCGGAAAGCAATTTTGTAAACATTGGTGAGCGGACAAACGTGACCGGTTCAAAAAAATTTGCACGCTTGATCAGGGAAAATAAATATGAAGAGGCCCTGAGTGTAGCAAGACAGCAGGTAGAAAGTGGGGCCCAGGTGTTAGATGTAAACATGGATGATGCATTGCTCGACGGAGTAAAAGCAATGAACACTTTTCTCAACCTGTTGCAAAGCGAACCCGACATTGCAAAAATTCCGGTGATGATCGACAGTTCAAAATTTGAGATCATTGAATCGGGATTAAAATGCGTACAAGGCAAGTGCATTGTGAATTCCATTTCCATGAAAGAAGGAGTGGAGAAATTTATTCAGCAAGCGGAGATCTGCAAAATGTATGGCACCTCCGTGGTGGTAATGGCTTTCGACGAAAAAGGCCAGGCCGATACCTTACAAAGAAGAGTTGATATCTGCAGCCAGGCTTATAAAATATTAACGGAACAGGTTGGTTATGATCCGCAGGATATAATATTCGATCCAAACATATTTGCAATAGCTACGGGTTTGGAAGAACATAATAATTATGCAGTTGATTTCATTGAAGCCGCAAGGATCATCAAGCAAAAGATGCCATTGGCAAAAATAAGTGGCGGGGTCAGCAATCTTTCATTCTCTTTCCGCGGCAATGATCACGTTCGTGAAGCCATGCACTCGGTATTCCTTTATTACGCCATCAAAGCAGGTATGGATATGGGGATCGTGAATGCGGGGCAGTTAGTCGTCTATGACGAGATCGAACCTGGCCTGCGGCAATTATGCGAGGATGTGATCTTTAACAGGAACAATGACAACAACGAAGCCACTGAAAAACTCATTGCCTTTGCCGAAAATGTAAAAGCAAAAGGAAAAGTGGAAGTAAAGGACGAAGCCTGGAGAAACACTTCAGTGGAAGAAAGATTGAAACATTCGCTGATCAATGGCATTACCGATTATATAGACATCGATACAGAAGAAGCCAGGAAAAAATACCCGAAGCCATTGGATGTGATCGAAGGACCATTGATGGATGGAATGAATGTAGTGGGCGATCTGTTTGGTTCCGGCAAAATGTTTTTACCGCAGGTAGTAAAGAGTGCGAGGGTAATGAAGAAATCAGTCGCCTGGCTCACTCCCTATATTGAAGAAGAGAAAAAAAATAATCCTGGTGCAAGTAATGGAAATGCCCCTAAAATTCTTTTAGCGACTGTAAAGGGGGACGTTCACGATATTGGAAAGAACATTGTGGGAGTTGTTCTGGGTTGTAATGGCTATGAGGTGAAAGATCTTGGGGTGATGGTTCCCGCGGATAAAATTCTGGATACAGCTGAAAAAGAGAAGGCAGATATTATTGGTCTTAGTGGGCTGATAACTCCTTCGCTTGATGAAATGGTTCACGTGGCGCATGAAATGAAACGGCGCGATATGAAGCAACCTTTGTTAATTGGAGGTGCTACTACTTCAAGGATGCATACGGCAGTTAAGATCGCCCCGCAATATGATAATGGCGTGATACACGTATTGGATGCTTCACGAAGTGTAACGGTAGTAACAAATCTTTTGAACAAAGAACAAAAAAAATCATTCCTGGAGAAAACCGAAACAGAGTACAACAGTTTACGGAACCAGTTTTTAAATAAAAAAACTAAATCACTGATCCCGTATGAAGAAGCCGTGATCACCAAAGAATATTTCGATTGGAAAAACTATAAGCCGGTAAAACCCGTGATCGATGGAGTGAAAGTGTTGAAGGAATTTGACCTTGCTACAATTGCAAAATATATTGACTGGGGGCCTTTCTTTATTGCCTGGGAAATGCCAGGACAATATCCCGCTGTTTTAAAAGACAAAATTTTTGGAGCTGAAGCACAACGTTTGTTTGACGATGCGCAGAAACTGCTTGAAAAGATCATCAAAGAAAAATGGTTTACTGCAAATGGAGTAATTGGTTTTTGGCCGGCCGTAAGCAATAATGCCGATACGGTGACCTTACAAACACAAGGTGGTGAAGTGAAACTCGAGTTCCTGCGGCAACAATTAAAGAAAGCAATTGGACAACCGAGTTTTTCCTTAGCCGATTTTATAAAACCGACCCAAAGCCCAACCCCACAAACCCCTCGATTGACAGAAGACACTGCTAAAGCCCCTTCCCAAAGGGAAGGGGAGAAAGAGTTTGGCTATATGTGGGCCGACCCTGTCATTTATCCCTTATTAAAAGAATTTGCGCGTGATCATCGCTCTAATCCCACTCAAAGCGAGGAAATACTTTGGAGCCTGGTAAAAACAAAACAGTTGAAGGGACATAAATTCAGGAGGCAACATATCATTGGAAAATATATCGCAGATTTAGTTTGTCTTGATAAAAGCCTTGTAGTAGAGATTGATGGACTGATTCATCAACTACCTGAAAATAAAGAATCTGATGAAGCCAGAACAAGATGGTTGAATGAGCAAGGGTTTAAAGTAATAAGAATTTCGAACGAGCAAGTAATAAATGAAACGGAGAAAACCCTGCAATTGATTGTCTCAACGTTAAACAACCAACCAAGCATAAAAGAAAAACCCGATGTAAGTTCCCCCTTCGGGGGACAGGGGGCCGACTTTATGGGTGCCTTCGCCGTAACCGTTCACGGCGCAAAAAAACATGTTGAAAAATTCGCGGCTGAACAGGATGAGTACAATAAGATCCTGGTACAGATATTAGCCGACCGTTTTGTAGAAGCATTTGCCGAATGCCTGCACGAAAACACAAGGAAAGAATATTGGGGCTACGATAAAAATGAAAGTCTTACTAACGAACAAATGATCAAAGAAGAATACAAAGGCATTCGCCCTGCTCCTGGTTACCCGGCTTGTCCTGACCATACCGAAAAAATAAAATTGTTTGAGTTGCTGAATGCGACGGAGAATATTGGCGTTGAATTAACCGAAAGCCTTGCCATGAACCCTCCCGCCTCTGTTTGCGGCTGGTACATTGCTCATCCGCAAAGTCACTATTTTGGATTGGGAAAGATCGGGAAAGATCAGTTAGAAGACTACGCAAAAAGAAAGGAGATGAGTATTGAAGAAGCAGAAAGATGGTTGAGGCCAAATCTTGAATAGAGGCCCAACCCCACAAACTCCTCTCACAAACAAGGACACTACTAAAGCCCCTTCCCGATGGGAAGGGGGAGAAAGGGTTTGATTATCGAGACCGAGTCATTGATAAGTTTTTATCTTTCGCTAATGAAAAACTTTTTCTTTTCGATCCTGATCTTAAACTCCCTGGTTTCTTTTTCTCAAATTCCGAAGTCGGGAACATACATTTATAGTTTTTGTGACATCGAATATAATATGTGTTCCAGCAATTGCAAGGTTGTTATTAAGGGTAATCATATCACGGTATATGCGACCAAAGAGCTAGCAGGAAAAATTACAAATACGAAAGAAGGAGATGTGCTTAGCGATGGACTTATCATAAAGCATAAATCAGGAAAATGGATCATTGGCAAAAGCGAGAAAGACAGGAACACAGAAGAAATTTTTACAACTTTAGATTTTAAGAAGAGACAGTACTGGCAATTTTAGAAAAGTTCGATCCCCAACCTTTGCAACTCTTCTTTCAGCTGCGATGGATTGTGAAAATGTATACCTGTTATCCCAACAGCTTCTGCTCCCTTTACATTTCTCAGGCTATCATCGATGAAAATTGTTGTTGAAGGATCAAGATGATAACGACCTATTATTATTTTATAAAATTCCGCGGAAGGTTTTCTCATTTTTTCTGCTCCACTAACCACCACACCTTCAAACAATTTAAAGAATTCAAATCGCTCGAGCGCATGAGGGAATGTTTCGGCACTCCAGTTAGTGAGCGCATACAATTTATATTTTCCGGTTTGCTTTAGTTGCTGAAGGATCTCAACTGTGTCATGAATCTGATCCCCTAACATCTCCAGCCAGCGGCCATAATAAGATTTTATCTCGGGTTCCCATTCAGGGTGTTTGGCAACTAATTCCTCCGTGGCTTTGTGAAGCGGATAACCGGCATCCTGGTTCTCGTTCCATTCGGAAGTAGTTACATTTTCTAAAAACCATTCCACCTCTTCCTCGGTTTTGAAAATTTTCCGGTAGACATAACGCGGATTCCAGTCAATAAGAACCCCGCCCAGGTCAAAGATTATCGTATCAATAGATCTGTTCATCGTAAGGCATTTCTGTGATCAATGATTTTTTACTTTCTAAAAATCGATTCTTCCAGGCAACAACTGCAGCAACGACCATCAACAAAATTAACAATGAGAGGCCTGTTGAAAGATTTAGTTTTTCGGATATTATCCCGATGAGTGAAGGACCCGTAAGAAAACCGATCAATCCTCCTGTGGTCACCATCGCAAAACCCTCCACAGGACTCACGTTCGGGATTCTCCCGGATGTACTGAATAGTACCGGAACAATACAACAACACCCGAAACCAATTAAAATATAGCCGGCGATGGCAATTGAAACAAGGGGAGCAAGGACCACAATTGCAAAACCTGTTGCAGCCAGTAACGCTCCTGTAATTACCACTCTCTTGCTTCCAAATTTTGTAATGATGCTATCACCGTTCAATCTGCCGATGGTCATAGCGGCCGAAAACCCTGCGTATCCAAGTCCCATGATCTCTTTTGTTCCATGCAGTGATTCCCTTAGGTAAATAGCGCTCCAGTCAGCCACGCAGCCTTCCGCCATAAAAAGTACCATGCAAATGAACGAAATACTTAAAATGGAAAGAGAAGGAAATTTAAGTCCTGAACCAGAATGAATGATCCGCTGGTGTGCGAGCAAATACCTGCGATTAAAATAGATCACTGTACAGATAGTTGCGGCTACCAGCACAACTTGTAAACGCGGCGATAGGCTCAGTGCAAAGAAAATTGTAGCGAGTCCCGCACTTATGCCACCACCCAAACTATACATACCATGACAAGTGCTCATCAATCTGCGGTTGAACTGTTTTTCTAAAAACCCAACTGTCGTGTTTACTGAAACTCCATTTAAAAATCCATTCATACCAAAAAGATAAAGACAGATCCAGAACATCACACGATTGACCGAATTGATCTGGAAGATCATAATGATGCCAAGAGAAACGTAACCAAGAATCATCCACCTGCCTACAGGTATCTTTCCAAAAAGTTTTGTGGAAAGTGCGACACCCGTTAATGCGCCCAATGGAGAAAGGAGAAGAGAAACCCCGAGACTTGCATCTGTAAAACCCAACCTGTATTTAATTCCCGGGATAGCGGCCACCCAGGTTCCAAACAAAAGACTGGACGAAGCAAATAAGAACCCGACAGCCAGTACAGGTTTTAGTTTTATGAATGTTGAAATGTTCTTGATCATTAGCTGTAAGCTACAAGCTTTAAGCTTCAGGTTTTGGTGAATAGAATCCCGGGACGTACAAGAGTGCCCCCAAGGGGCTCCTTCGGAGCGACGCAACGGAAGCACAATGGAAATCCTGTCGCTCGCCAAATAAAAAACTTTTATTTACTTAAAAAAAATTCTGCGCGAAGGTAACGAGTTCATGTGTAAATAGTACACAACGCCGGCAGTGTAACACGAATTAAGACGATTACACGAAACATAAATGCTCTTTTCACAATCCTTTATAATTTGTATGATTCGTGTAATTCGTGTTCCGTGAAGATAACTAACCTGGAAAATTAGTGTTATCTCTTCTCCAGCAACCACCACAACCTTCTCCGTGGCCGTACTTTGTAGTTGGTAGTAATGTAGGTGCGGATATGTTGCATGGCTTCATCAATATCATCTGTAAGTAATACCAGCTTCATATCCTCTGTAGCGATCGTTCCATGCTTTGCCATGGCTTCAATGGTTTCCATCAGGTCCTTGTAATAATCCTTGCCAAACAGGACAATCGGAAACTGCGTTATTGTTTTTGTTTGAATCAAGGTGATGGTTTCAAAAAATTCATCCATCGTTCCAAAACCTCCCGGCATAATAATAAAAGCATAGGAATATTTTACGAGCATGACCTTCCGGATGAAAAAATATTCGAACGTAATGGAAGTTTGCACATAAGGATTTGTCTTTTGTTCAAAGGGCAACCGAATATTACATCCTACCGACAGCCCGCCATTTTCAGAAGCGCCCCGGTTTGCTGCTTCCATGATACCAGGACCTCCTCCTGTCATCGTTGTAAACCCAATTTCGGAAATGCGTTTTCCAAACTCGCGTGCCCTTTCATAAAAAAAATCAGTTTCCTTAAATCGTGCAGAACCAAAAACTGTAATGCATGGGCCCACAAAATGGAGAGTTCTGAATCCTCTTATAAATTGTCTGAAAACTTTCCACGCAAATCCTAATTCATAGCTTCGACTCTTTGGCCCATCCAGGTAAACAAGCTTTTTTGGTGGAATGATCCGGGTATTCTTCTCTTTTGTCATGGTAGTCATTTGACGATAATAAAAATAGAAACATTTTGCTGGTTGCTCGTTTATAGTTTCTGTTGTTTGTTCCTTGTGCCTTGTAACTTAACTTTGCCCTCTTTTTAGAAAATGATCCTGATGCGTATTATTTCTTACAATGTAAATGGTTTGCGTGCCGCTATTAGTAAAGGTTTTTTCGATTGGCTGAAAACTGACCCGGCAGACGTGATATGCTTACAGGAGATAAAAGCGCAAAAAGAAAATGTTGATCACCGGCCCTTTCATGACCTGGGATATTCAGATTACTGGTTTAGCGCACAGAAAAAAGGCTACAGTGGTGTCGCCGTATTTACAAAAATAAAACCTGATCATGTGCAATACGGCACAGGACACCAGGTAAGCGATGATGAAGGAAGGGTATTACAACTTGATTTTAATGATGTTCATTTGATCAATGCTTATTTTCCGTCAGGAACAACGGGTGAAGAGCGGCAAACATTCAAATATGCATGGCTTGATGAATTTTTTAATTACCTCGGTGAGTTGAAGACAAAATTCCCGGGAATGGTTTTGTGCGGCGATTATAATATAGCGCATAAAGAGATCGACATTCACAATCCGAAAGGGAATGTAAAAACTTCCGGGTTTCTGCCCGATGAAAGAGCATGGATGGACAAATTCTTTGCGCATGGATGGATCGATTCTTTTCGCATTCATCACCCGGAGCCACATCGCTATAGCTGGTGGAGCCAGCGTTTTCCCGGCGTCCGCGCAAATAATAAAGGATGGAGAATTGATTACATCAATGTAACGGAACCGTTAAAAGAAAATGTTTTAGATGCAGATATTTATCCAAATGTGATGCATAGTGACCATTGTCCCGTTTACATTGAATTAAAAACTGAACGATGATCGTTTATAATACCACGACCAAAATTGATCCGCAGATAGAAAAAGAATGGGTGGAATGGCAAAAGAATGAACGTATTCCTGAAGTCATGGCCACTGGCCTTTTTACAGACTATAAATTCTTTCGTTTACTCGAACAGGATGAAACCGAAGGTATCACTTACGTGGTCCAATACTTCAGTTCATCGATCGACAACTACAAAAAATATATTGACGAGTTTGCAACATTGTTAAATGAAAGATCTCTCGCAAAATGGAGTGATCAATTTATTTCGTTCCATACTGTGATGGAGATTGTGAATTGAGTGTGCAAAAAATTTTATTTAATATTGGTTCTCCAAAAACAATTGTATATTCTTTCAAACCCTTTACTGGCAAGCTTTTCCGGCTATGTCGCTGAAACACAATGCTGTCAAGGTTTTTGTGCAATTAAAACAACCGGTCGTTCAGTTTCAAAAAAAGTGATTTTGATGAAATCCTTGCCAGACAAGGCTTCGGTGATTTTTCAAAAAAAATAAAATTGGAAGAAAAAAATTTTGTTGCAATTGAAAAGCATCTAAATTTGTCGTCCTTACAAAAAACGCTTAAACTTGATATTATGAACAAAGCTGAATTGATTAACAAAGTTGCCGATGATACCGGCGTTACGAAAACTCAAGCTAACGCTGCTTTGGATTCCTTCATTGAAGCAGTTACGAAAACACTAAAAAGCGGTGGAAAAGTTACTCTCGTTGGATTTGGAACTTTTTCGGTATCGAAAAGAGCCGCCCGTAATGGTCGCAACCCACAAACTGGTGAAGTAATTAAAATTAAAGCTAGAAAAGTGGCTCGTTTTAAAGCTGGCAAAGAGTTATCGGCTAAGCTGTAATGCTATTTACAACTTTTTTTAAGAGGCCCCAGCTATTTTTTTTGGAGTTGGGGCTTTTTTAATAAATTGATATAAACTACTAAACTTTTTTTATGGGAAAAGGAGATAAAAAAACAAAAAAAGGAAAGATCTTCATGGGTTCGTTTGGAAAAAGTCGTCCTGCGAAAGTGAAGAAAGCAGTAAAAAAGAAGTCATAGTTGAAAGATAGAAGCGAATAGATAAAGTTCTAACCGTTAAAAACACTTTAACCTATTATCTGTTCATTGTTATCTAAGGGGCAAGCCTTTCGATCTTCCAACCTCCATCCTCGAGAAGAGTATACTGTATCCGGTCATGCAATCGCCCCGGTCTTCCCTGCCAGAATTCGATGATGACAGGTGTCACGATATAACCGCCCCAATGGACGGGGCGTTGAACAGTGGTGTTTTCAAATTGTTCGAAAGCTTGTTTATATTTCTCATCGAGCCATTGCCTGCTTTCGATCACCTCGCTTTGTGGCGAGATGAAGGCACCCACCTGGCTTGCTCTCGGTCTTGAGTCAAAATAAGCGTTGCTTTCTTCGCTGCTTAGTTTTTCAACAATACCTGTTATTCTGATTTGTCTCTCCAATTCCTTCCAGAAAAAAAGCAAACATGCTTTCGGGTTTTCTGATAGTTGCTGTCCTTTGAAGCTATTGTAGTTTGTAAAAAAAGTAAATCCTTTATCTGAAAATCCTTTCATTAACACTGTTCTTGCAGAAGGCATCGCGTCTGCTGAAGCGGTAGCAAGCGTCATAGCATTTACCTCCGGGATATTTGCTTTTAATGCCTCATGCCACCACATACTAAATTGCCTGATCGGATCAGTTTCCATAGCTGATTCCACGAGCGCCTCCTGAGTATATTCCTTCCTGATCCCGGCAGCATTCTCATTCATGATCTTGATATTTCAGCAAAATTATTGATAATGCCACAAAAGTATAGTGGCCAGGGAGTGATCAGGTAAATCCAGTGTCTCAGTGTACTCGTGTTGCCAATGAATTATACAACTGTGACACACTTAATTGGATAAGTAAAATAATAAAGCCCCTCGCGGGGCATCAATAAAATCATTGGCTCACTTGTCGTTTCAGAAATTGATTCTCCTCCGAAACCACATTCAGCATGCTTTCCAGTTCACCGATCCGTCTTAGCTGGTGCTCAAGTTTTTTATTGGCATCCGCTAACACTTGCAGATCATTGTTCAGTTCCTCGAGATAACTCACCCTTTTCTGTAATTGTTGCCGCTGGAAATTGGCTTCCCTGAATTTATCCTCAACTTCGTTCAAGCGTAAGGTTAACTGCTGATTGTCTGCCGTCGTCGCCTGCCATTTCGCTTTATAATCCTCGTACTCATGCATGACCTTAAGATGTGCCTCTTTTAGGTCCTCGTACTCCAGGCTTATCATTTTACTGGTTGAAAGTTGTGTCTCCAGTTTTTGCATTTTGCTCTGCAGTGTATTGAATTCGCTGTACGCACTGTCAAGCATGGACGTCATCTCTTTGGTCAGATTTTCTTTTTGCCTTGTGTTATGGATCTCAATTTCTTTTTCGCTAAGTATATACTTCAGATCTTTTATCTGGTTCATTAACCCTTCGTTTTCTTCCTCCATCAATTTTTGCTTCTCTTCATTTTCTTTGGCCACTTCAATATTTTCCAGCAGCTGGTTGATCTTTTCATTATGTTCCAATAGACTCGACTGCGCCATTCGCAACTGCTCCATATAATTAGGCTTGCTTTCTAGCGCGCCGGCTTTCTGCGTTGAACCGGCCACTTTCTGTGCTGACTCGAGTTCAGACAGCGTGCGTTTTTGTTGCCTGCGCAACTCTTCTACCTGCTCTTTGTAAATTTGACTGCTTTCTTGCGCTTCCGCTAACAGGTTTTTTGTTTCCTCCATCTCGTGTTCCTTTCTTTCCACTTCATTAAAATATTTCAGCTTCCATTCGTCAACTATTTGCTTGTTCTTTTCTGTTTCAATGGAGGGACTCTTCAGACTGCGCCTGCTGGTAATAAAGAAATGAATAACTATCCCGAGGGTAACTGCACAAAAAAACAGCACAGTCAATTCAACAATCGAAAGATTTAGTGTCATGTGGTTTCAGCGAGTTCAGTAAAATCACGGTAAACTATAAAAAAAATACGAGTCCTAAAAATATCGCCCATCCAAATTATGCACAGCAGCCGGTTCCTGCTTCCTCAGCAGCGAGGCAATCTTTACATTTGATTATGAGATTTTTCCAATTGCTGGCCATCTTTGCTTCCTTTCTTGTTTCGCCTGCCTGCCCGGGCCAGGTAGGCTGGTATAAATACTATAAAGGGTCTATTGACAAATACCCGGTCACAATGCATCTGAATAAAACAGGTCATCAATATTATGGGTATTACTACTATAATTCCAAAGAAGAGCCGGTCTATTTCCAGGGCGATGACACAACAGAAAAAGGTAAAACCAGGCTTTCGGTTTTCTTACCCGGGCAGGATAATGAAGAAAATTTTTTATTCGCTATATCAGGTAATTCGGCAACCGGTAAGTGGCAGAATAAAACAAATTCTCTTAGTTTTTCCGTAGTTGAATCAAACGAACTTTTGAAGTTTGACCAGGTTTATACAACCGGTTCTGTCAAACTTCGCCCCGATCGGGCAGAATCACCAACAGCCGATTATACAGCAGCTTCCATTTGGCCAAAGGGGAATTCGGGGCAAATCAGTTTTTTAAAGAAAATGATCAATGAAGCGTTCGGGATAAAAAATTCAACGGAGGATATCGGCCAGTTTTTCCTGGCGGACAAAAAAGAATTTTTTAAAAATTATCTTTCCGATAATAAAGAGGCAGAAGACAGTGACCTGTTAAACAGGCCTTATAGCTTCAGTTCAGAGGCAGATAATAAGTTGATGATCGTGTTTCAATCAACAAAAATTCTAACGCTGGCTTTACTTAACTATTCGTATTCAGGGGGAGCACATGGAAACTATGGCACGTCATATCATTCACTCGATCTTACTTCCAATAAACAACTTACCCTTGAGAATGTGATCACAGCAGATGGGAAAAAGCAGCTTTCGCGGCTGCTTGAAAAATATTTTCGCAAAACTTATCTTTTGAAGAATACAGATCCATTAACAGAAGGGGGATTGTTTGAGAATAAAATTGAGCCCAATGAAAATTTCTTCGTCACCTCTAAAGGGATCGGGTTTAATTATGTCCCATATGAGATCGGGCCTTATGCAATGGGAGAGATCAGCGTGTTTATTCCTTTCTCAGAATTGAACAATTATCTGCAACCCTCTTTTAAAAAATTGATCGATTAAACAATCAGTTTGAAACGAGTGTGCCCACTTTTTCACCGGTTACAACGCGTCGCAGGTTCCCCGGTTTATTCATGCCAAAAACCACAATGGGCAAATTATTTTCCATACACAGCGTAAATGCTGTCATATCCATTACACGCAGATTTTTGGAAATGCATTCATTAAAACTTATCTGGTCATATTTGGTGGCCTTTGAATTTTTCTCAGGATCTTCCGAATAAATTCCGTCTACCCTTGTTCCTTTTAAGATCACATCGGCTTTGATCTCGATTGCTCTCAATACGCCGGCCGTATCCGTGGTGAAATAAGGATTACCGGTGCCTGCGCCAAATATCACTACTCTTCCCTTTTCAACATGCCGTATAGCACGGCGACGAATATAAGGTTCAGCGATCTGTTCCATTTTAATAGCACTTTGCAACCGGGTATACACCCCCACTCTTTCAAGACTTGCCTGCAAAGCCATCCCGTTAATCACTGTTGCCAGCATACCCATGTAATCGCCATGTGCCCTTTCAATGCCGGTCTCCGCCTCATTCATACCACGGTAAATATTTCCTCCGCCGATCACTACGGCCACCTGTACATTTAATTCGGTAATAGATTTTATATCCGAGGAATATTGAGAGAGAACATCTGAATCAAGACCAAAATTTTTATCACCCATCAACGATTCACCGGAAAGCTTTAGCAAGACCCGTTTATATTTTGGAAGCATGGAAGAATGCCTGTTTAGATTATCAATCGCCAATTGCGCAGCGAAGATAGGGGATTCTGCTTATTGATTACTGAGGGTTTGGTGCATGGTCTTAGTGAGAGAATGATTCCATATTTATATACCATTTTTTCATTTGCAGTCAATTATTTTTAAATAAAAAAAACTCCGACGGCAGCCGGAGTTTCCACTATTTTTTTTGTTTAAAAACCTTATCCTAGTGCTACTCTTTTGAATTCTGTTACTTTCAGATCACCGCTTATACTCTTCAAATGATCTCCCACCGTTTTACTACCATCTTTCACAAATGCCTGGGCTAATAAAGTTTGTTCTTTAAAGAATGCATTGAGTTTTCCTCCGGCAATTTTTTCCAGCATATCTGCAGGTTTGCCAGCCATCTTCGGGTCATTTTTCAATTGTTCCAAAGCAATATCTTTTTCACGTGCAATGATATCAGCGGGTACACTTTCGGCATCCACTGCGACAGGGCTAAGTGCTGCAATTTGCATAGCCACATCTTTGCCCACTTCTCCAGCTTCTTTATTTAAACCAACCAAAACGCCAATGCGATAAGCTCCGTGAATATATGAAGCCACATAGGGAGCATCCACCCTTTCAAATTTTGTGATGCCGATCTTTTCACCAATGGCAGCTAGTTTATCATTCACAAGGTCTGAAACTTTGGAGCCATTGACCGTTGTGTTATTCAATTCATCAAGCGTTTTTACATTATTGGTGATAGCAGCGTCGGCGATCGTCTGAGCGAAGGCAACGAAGTCAGCGTTTTTACTTACAAAATCAGTTTCACAACTTACACAAACAACAATACCGGTCTTATTATCGGCTGTTGTTTTTGCGATCACAACACCTTCTTTTGCTTCACGATCACTGCGCTTGGCAGCAACTTTCTGGCCCTGCTTCCGCAACCAATCAATGGCCGCTTCAAAATCACCATTGGTTTCTGTCAATGCTTTGCGACAATCCATCATGCCTGCACCAGTCATTTGGCGCAGCTTATTAATATCCTGTGCACTTATTGTTACTGTACTCATATTCAAAAATCCCCTAAATGGAACAAATTTTTAGTTAGTAATATTGTTTCCTTTCTTATTCTGACTCAGACAACTTATCTTCTGCCTCCGCCACCTCTTTGACCACCACCGCTGGGTGTTCTGCGCCTTTGTCCTCCGCCGGCTCCTGCTCCGGAGCTTCTTCCTCTTCCACCACGAGCGCCTTCTGCCTCGGCTTCAGCCAGCAATTTGGCCGCTTTCTTTTCATTCTCGTCAGATGTTGTGTCCTCTGCTTCTTCTTCTTTTGCCGCCTGGCGCTCAGCTAAGCCTTCTGCAATAGCTGCAGTCAGGTAATTAGCAATGATGGCAATTGATTTCGTTGCATCATCGTTCGCCGGGATAGCAAAATCAACTTTGTTGGGATCACAATTGGTGTCCACCACGCCAAAAGTTGTAATACCCAGGCGCTTTGCTTCGGCCAGGGCAATGTGTTCGTGGCCTATATCAACAATGAACAATGCAGCGGGAACACGACCCAGTTGTGCAATACCTCCCAATACTTTTTCCATTTTCTCTTTGTCACGGCTCAGGGTCAATCGTTCTTTCTTTGTGATACTATCAAAGGTTCCGTCACCCAGCATTTTTTCGATGCTCTGCATTTTCTTCACGCTTTTGCGAACCGTATTGAAATTCGTCAGCATTCCGCCTAACCAACGCTCCGTCACAAACGGCATGTTCACCCGACGTGCACATTCATTAATAATATCTTTGGCCTGTTTTTTTGTACCCACAAACAAGATCTTTTTACCGCTACGTGAGATCTGTTTCATGACAGCTGCCGTTTCCTGCAGACACTCGACAGTTTTGTTCAGGTCAATGATGTGAATTCCTTTTTTCTCAGCAAAGATGTAAGGCAACATCTTCGGATTCCACTTCTTGCGCAGATGTCCAAAATGAACACCGGCTTCTAAGAGTTGCTGTTGAAGTGAAGTGTTATTTTCCATTTATAAAGTTTGTTATCGTTTTTTTGTTTTTTGTTTATCCCTGGCCGGTGGTCACTGTTATCTATACGATAAACAGAAACCATAAACCATATTAACGCTTGGAGAACTGGAAGCTCTTTCTTGCTTTTTTATGTCCGAATTTTTTACGCTCAACAGATCTCGGGTCACGTTTTAATAAGCCTGCTGCTTTCAATGCCGGGCGAAACTCAGCATTCAATTCAACAAGTACACGGGCAATTCCTAACATGGCCGCTTCGGCTTGTCCTTTATAACCGCCACCCGATGCGCTGATCTTTACATCAAACTTATTCAAAGCATCAATCGTTTTCAGTGGACGCTCCACCTGGTTCTGTAAATACACCAGTGGAAAATATTGTTTATAGTCTTTGTCGTTCACTGTGATCTTACCATCTCCCTTAGAGAGAAATACTCTTGTCACAGCTTCTTTACGACGACCAACTCCGTTTCTTTGTTTTTCCATTATTTATTATTTGGAATTAAAATTTTAATTCTTTTGGTTGTTGTGCTCCATGAGGATGCGCTTCACCAGTGTACACAAATAATTTTTTGTACATCTTGCGACCCAGGCGATTTTTTGGAAGCATACCCTTTATTGCCCTTTCAATAACTACTTCAGGACGACGCTTCATTAAATTTTTCGCAGTTTCTTCTTTACGGCCACCCGGGTAACCACTGTACGTATCATAGATCTTTTCGTCCAGTTTGTTTCCAGTGAAAACTACTTTGTCGCAATTGGTGACGATAACATAATCGCCACAGTCAACGTGAGGAGTATAGTATGCCTTGTTCTTACCGCGAAGTATCGCAGCGATCCTGGCACACATACGTCCTACGGTTTGATTGGTACCGTCCACAACGTACCAGTTGTGTTGTACGGTAGCCGCATTGGCATGTTTTGTTGTAAAATGTAAGTTGCTCATTAAAATCCAGCTTTTGCCTATTGGTATTTCCAATAGTTGGTTATTAAAATAACAGCAAGCCATCCCTCACTGTTACCCAATCTGTAATTAAAATTGGGGTCGCAAAGATAGGGTTAAGTGTAGTTGATTGCCAAAATTCAGAGAAAGATTTTTCAATGCGCCTTTATAACATATTGATTTACAATAAAAATTTTGACTCTAAATTTTTATACTTCAAGATTGACGCGTATGTAAGAAGAAAAATTTCTGCTGTTTGACCTCAAGCTACCGACTTCATCAATAATTTCTGAATAAAGAACCATCGACTGAAACGTTCTGCCAACCCCGGTGGTTCATTCCCAAACGCGAGTGCCTTCTATGATAACTTTCAGGCACATTCTTTCCTTTTTTCAAATCTATCTTCTCACCAGTAATTAACCTATATGAAAAAACTCTTTTGGGTGCCTTGAGCGATACACCTAAATTAGCAGATAATATCACTTTTTTACTAACCTTTTAAATCATGTATTATGGCAAAAGCCGCAAAAAAGAAAGCAGCAAAGAAAGCTCCTGCAAAAAAGAAAGTAGCTAAAAAAGCAGCTCCTAAGAAAAAAGCAGCAAGAAAACCAAACGCCGCTTTTATGACTGCACTGACTCCGAGCAGCACGCTGGCAGAAGTGATCGGTAACAAACCAACGGCGAGAACTGAGATCGTTAAAAAAATCTGGGATTACATTAAGAAAAACAATCTGCAGGATAAGAAGAACAGGAGAATGATCAATGCTGATGGGAAACTGAGACCCCTGTTTGCCAAAGATCAGATATCAATGTTCGATCTCGCTAAAATAATAAGCAAGCACGTTAAATAAGTGCTCCTTTCATCTGCACCCGTATTGCCAGTAAACGAAAGTAAATGCCAACTCATCTCCTTGGCCGAACAAGTTTTGGCGATCTGAAAAATACCGGCAATTTAATAACGATTGAAGAAGCTGATAAATTATTAAATGAATGGGTGCCGAATGATCGGTTACGATTACATATGAAGCAGGTCGCTTCATTAATGAGATCGTGGGCCATCGAAAAAGAAAATGCAGATCAGCAAACAGCGCTGAAATGGGAATTAGCAGGATTACTTCACGATGCGGATTGGGAAAAATATCCCGATGATCACTGCCGCATCATTATTGAAGAGTTGGAAAAAAGAAATATTGATCCTGAAATAATCCGTTGTATTGCGTCTCATGGCCCACGATATTTTGGCGTAGAGCCGGAAACATCCATGGAAAAAATGATCTACGCCTTTGACGAGCTCTCGGGATTTGTTCATGCCGCGGCTCTTATTCGCCCCACAAAGTATGAAGGCATGGATGTAAAATCGATCACAAAAAAACTAAAGACTCCTTCTTTTGCTGCGCAGGTAAGTCGTGATGATATCAATGACGCCATTTCAAGAATTGATATTTCGCCCGAAGAGCTGATTGAGTTTATCATATCACATCAGAAGAATGTTTCTATCTGAGTAGTTGTTTTGCAATTTTCAACTGGCCCGCCACCATTGCCTCCGCGGCATCGTGAATTTTTAAACTCCTGGTGTTATTTGTTAGCAGTTTAAATGCTGATTCGTACTGAGAACGAAAACGAGGATCACTTACCAATGTTATGTCACGATCAATACCACCCACTTCTTTCATTTCAGCTCCGATCAACAAACCGCTGAGATAGTGATAGTTTTCCTGCCGGGAGAGTTTATGAAATAAGTAATTCGTCCTTACCTTAAAAGAACTGTGCAACAGATTTGAATATAGATTTTCTTTTACACCTGCTTCAAAGGCATTTTTGTTTTTTTCATTAGTTAAATCTGTGTTCTTTTCAATACCCGAGGATAAAATACTTTTTGCATAAAGCAGCTCAAAAAATTCTCCCGTCATGTATGTTTTAACGTCTGTTATTCTTCCGTCTTTTACTGTCACATGTTTCGAATGAGTGCCGGGAAAAATAAATAGCTGCTCCTGTTCACCAGGGAAACAACCTACTAACTGTGTTTCTTCACCCCGCATAGCATCAGTTTCTGTCCTGACACCTGATATAAGGAGGATATCATGTTTGAAGTTGTCGGCATTAATAATGCGTGTAACCAGGTCGGCGCCATCCGTCGAAGAAGGTAATTCTTTGTAGGGGAGATCGATCATACCCAGAGTCGAACACGCCATTCCTGAAATGACCAATGGTACACCGTCGAAAGAGGAATTCATTTTTTCTTCGATAGCTTGAATGTGCTGCCTGATCTTGTCAAGGTAAAAAGAAAAGCGTGAGTCTTCTGAAAGTCCGCTTTGCTTCCACAATTCAAAAAACCTGGCAATACCATAGTCAGAATTTTCTTCAGCAATGATCTTAGCGCCGGCTATTTCAACCAACCGCAATCTAAATGACGAAGTACCCCAATCACAACTGAGAAATTTTTCCATGACCTGATTTGAGATGCTACTCAGAAATAGCCTGTACAAATTTGCGGGCATTTTCCGTTACCCGGTCCAAATTCTCTTCGGTTATTTTATGCTTAACATTTACCAGCGAAGTTCCAATACCAAAGGCGACCGCGCCAGCTTTTTTAAATTCAGAAATATTTTCAGGAGTGATACCTCCTGTTGGCATCATTGGAATGTGCGAAAGGGGTCCGCGCAATACTTTTATGTATTCTGCATTTGTGGCGGGAAAAATTTTAATAATGTCCCCTCCATTAGAATGTGCATTGACCACCTCGGTTGCAGTATACGCACCCGGAATGCTCACTATCCCCAATCTTTTTGTCATTGCAATGGTCTCAACATTTACATTGGGAGAAATGATGAACTTCGCACCCGCTTCTATGGAAGCTTCCGCATCAGCAGGGCTAAGAACTGTTCCCGCGCCGATGAGCATATCTTTCTTTTTACCGGTAAGTTCTTTGATAACCTGCAACGCGCCGGGTGAATTAAGAGTCACTTCCAGGATACTTACACCACCCCGTTGAAGTGCTTCGGCAATTTTTAAAACATCGGCAGGGTCAGCGCCACGAATGATCGCGACAATTTTATTTTTTAGAATTTGGTCAAACGTTGTCATCAAAAAAACGGGGTTATCCGGGGTATTGTTATTTCTTTAAAAACTTTTTGCTGATCTCATCATAGGTGAGTATCAGGTCATTTGAATTCCCTTTTTCATCGAAAATTTTCTCCCAGGTGTTGAGCGGTTCCCAGATCATTGTTCCTTTTCCCTTGTCATTGGGAAGATTAAAGGCAATATCGTTTACTTCTTTTTTCAACTGGGAATATTCCACTACAACGATGTCTCTCGAATAGCGGTTAGCGAGGTCGGTAAGATTATTTCGCAGGTCATCTAGTGTTCCATGCCATTTGGGATAATACGATTCACCGATCACATCAAAATAAACTCCGCGGGAGAGCATATTATTCAGAAAGAATACAGATTCATCGTTCTGCCCGCCCAATGCAATATGCAATAACATGATGATGGAAGGATCGACACTCAATACAGCATCAGTACCTGCTTTTATCAATTGCGCAAGACTGTCCAAATGACTTACGTGTCCATCCGGCCATATCATCCCGTGATTGATCTCATTTCCTACCTGCACCATATCAGGCGTAGTGCCTTGTGCTTTCAGCTCGGTGATCACCTTTTTTGTGAACGCATACATGGAATCTTTAAGAACAGGGAAACTCAAACCTTTCCATGCAGACGGCTTAAATTGTTTTCCGGGATCAGCCCATGTATCGCTATAATGAAAATCCAACAGGAATTTCAAACCAGCCGCCTTGATCCTTTTTGCCATTTGCTTTGTATGCTCAAGGTCACAAAATCCTTTTTTGGGAGAATACCCGCTGTCAGCTGCAGGATCGTTGAAAATTCTTAAACGGATATAATTAAATCCATGATCTTTTAAAATTTGAACGGCATCTTTCTGAACTCCTTTGTCATTAAATTTTATCCCGCGATCTTCCAACTGAGGTAAAAAAGAAATATCTGCACCCAATATCTTACCAACCTTTTTTTTACTTGCCTGATCATTTTTACTTTCGACGAGTTGAGAAGTTGATGGAGATATTGTGAAAATATCGGTAGAGCCGGTATAAAGACCTTCACTCTTTGCTTCAAATTTGATCGCACCGGGTGTCTTACCGGCTTGAACGATCACCTGGCATTTGCCATTGAACAGATGACGTTGCCAGTTGCCATCAAAAATTTTATCGGGTTCATGACTGCTTGGATCACCGTTCCCAACGCCGATGATCTTTGCATCACCACTCATTGAAAATGTAACCAGGTTATTCGCATCCGGTACCTCGCGACCCTGTTTATCAACCGCAGTGATATTGATCACAGCAGCATCCTTTCCATCCGCAAGCATTGTTGTTTTATAAGGAGTGACCACTACTTCCGATGCCTGTTCTGTGGTCTCCACTTTTGTAGTGATCCGTTTTCCCTTCTTAAATGCAACTGCTTCCAATGTTCCCGGCTCATAGTTTACTGCCCATTGCAAATGGCTGTTGCGCGGCATATCTTTCTTTCCCAAGCTTTTTCCATTCAAAAACAGTTCAACATTATCAGCATTCGTGTTCACCCAAACGTCGATCGGCTTTCCTTCTTTTCCTTTCTCCGAAGGAGTCCTTGCGGACCAGTTCCAGTGCGGTGAAATATGTAATACATCCTTGTTTGACCACCATGATTGATAGTAGTAATAAATATTTTTGGGGAACCCACACATGTCCATGATCCCAAAATGAGAATTGATATTGGGCCACTGGTAAGGAGTGGGCTCGCCGCGATAATCAAAACCGGTCCAGACATATCCACCCATCCACCAATCATTGGGCGCGCAAAGTTTCCACCATGTTTCTGCAGTGCTTGCCCACCATGGAAAAGTAATGTCCTGGTCAGGAACATATGCACGAACAGAATCTTTTTCATAGATCCCTCTCGTTGTTACAGTGCTTCCCATTTCTGTTCCCATCACAGGTTGGTTGGGATGGTCCCTGTGATAGTCTGCAGCGGCAAAATGCCGGTAGTTAAATCCACGAACCGGGATCACTTCATTAACACCTTTAAAAACATTCGCAAGGTCAGAAGCATACGTGCTTGTTCTTGTAGGATCAAGTTCTTTTTGTTTTACTACCAGTGTTTGTGCAATTCTCTTTCCATAACTTGTCGCCTGCACGCCAAACTCTTCGTTGGCGATCGACCACATAAAAACACAAGCACGGCTGCGATCTCGTTTGATCAACCGTTCAAATTGATCGATATATTCGGGGCTACTGTTCAACAACCGGTTCTCATCAAGCACCAGCATTCCCAGGCTGTCACAAGCATCCAGCAACTCGGGTGTCGGTGGATTATGACTACTGCGATAAGAATTCACTCCCATGTCTTTCAATAACCGGATGCGGTAGTACTGAAGATAATCGGGCAATGCACTTCCCACCCCTGCATGATCCTGGTGACAACACATTCCCTGGATCTTTACATACTTACCATTTACAAACAATCCCTTTACAGATACACTAATTGTCCTGATACCAAATCGCTGAACATGGTTGTCTATTACTTTTCCATTTACCTTTATCAAAGATGTGACCCTATAGAGATACGGATTTTCAACAGACCATAATTTTGGATTAGCCACCGCAATTTTTTGTTTGACTGTTTTTGTTTCGTTGAAATTGAGTGAAACAGTTTGTTCCGTCGTTTTACCAATTAATTTTCCATCCCGGTCTGTAACGATCGCGCTGACCGTGACGGATGATGATGATAACTTTTGATTTTCAACTGAAGTTTCGACCGTGACAGTTGCCGAATTACCCTGGACATTTGTATAAACAAAAACACCATTCTGTGCAATGTGGGTGTTGTTGTATTCATTCAGCCAAACGTGACGGTAAATACCTGCGCCCTCATAAAACCAACCCTCATATTGTGAAGCATCCACTCTGACCACTAAAATATTTTCACGATCATAATTGATGTAATCGGTAATGTCGAACGATTTTCCGATATAACCACTCAGGTTATTTCCTAAATAAAATCCATTGAGCCAGAAACTGGCGTTCCTGAAAACACCATCAAACTGTACCTGGAAACGATGTCCTGAATCTGATCTGGCAATGGCAAAATGTTTGCGGTACCATCCAATGCTCGTTTCAGGAAACAAACCTCCCACGGCCTTATAGCCATGCGACAACAAGTCATCATTTTTCACATTCGCAAATGGAAGTTCTACTGCCCAGTCATGTGGAAGATCCAGGCTTCTCCAATCTGCGTCGTTGAACCTTGGATCGATAGCCGTACCCGGTGCATTACCAGTTTTGGAAAATATGGTTGTGAGACCATAATTGAAATCTTTTGCAGGATCAGCAGCATGACCAAAATGAAATTTCCATCCTTCGTCAAAATCGATCTTCTTACGGACGGATACAGATTGTGCTGATGAAATGAAGGAAACAAAAACAGAAGTGAGGAAAAATAGGCCGTAAATCTTTTTCATGTGGCAGTTTTAAATAGAATAATTATTTGAAAGCATCCAGGGCGCTTGTCGGTTTGCCAGAATTATCAAACGCTCCCAATGTATAACTGTTCCAGTTAACATTGCATTCAGGTTCCCAATAAAACACACCTAAGTCTTTATCACCAAGAGATCTTGTTTTGTCGATCAGGTCAGTGAGAAATGCATTGCAGGCAGCTGGCTGGTCCCAACTCATTCCTACTTCGCAGATCATTATCTCTTTATTGTAACGTGATAGCATATCATTCATATTCGCAAGACACTGGCTATTGAGTGTGGACCAGTTTGAAGGTGAAGGATACAAGGACATTCCTATCACATCCCATTTCGCGTTGTTGTCTTTTAATCCGTCGAATATCCAGCGAAACAAATTATTATCAAATCCATTGGAAATATGAACGATCACTTTTGAAGAAGCCGATACAGATTTCACAGCGTCATATCCTGCATTTACGAGCTGTGCAAAGTTGGCCATATTTGTGGATGCTCTCCCATCTGGCCATAACATTCCGTCGTTGGTCTCATTACCAACCTGCACCCAATCGGGCGTGATACCATTTGTCTTTAATGAATTCATTACGTCCACCGTATAATTATAGAGTGACGTCTTTAGTGTATTGAAATCCTGCGACGACCATGCAGTCGGTTTATTTTGCTGACCCGGATCAGCCCACCAGTCACTGTAATGAAAATCGATCATTATCTTCATTCCAAGGTTCTTTGCACGTACGGCTTTCGCAACAAGGTCGTCTGTGTCACACCACCCACCTGAAGCGGAGGGATCCACCCATGCTCTTAATCGTATCGCATTTATACCAAGACTTTTTAAAAGTTCGAGGCATTCCATTTCTGTCCCATTACTGTTGTAAAACTTTTGTCCCTCCGCCTCCATTTGAGTGACCCAGCTTGCATCAGCACCTTTGGCAAAAAATTGATTGCCTGGAGGTGGGTTTGGTTCAGGAGATGGTGAGTCCTTTTTTTTGCAAGCTGTAAAGGCGAATACCGCAATTAAAAAAATGAATATCGTCTTCGTTAAATGCATGAAAGAAATTGATCGTGATGACGTCATTTTATAGTTTGAACAAAAAAGGCTGTCTAAAAATAGCCAGCCTTTTAATTTATTTTAACGGAATACTATTCGATCTTATAACTCATGTTTATAAAATTCACAGTTATTTTGTAACTGCCACCCGTTGCCGGGGCTTTCAAATCACCGCCTTCCGGCTTGATCAAATCTCCCATCACATTATTCGAATTATTAGCACCCACACCGCCAAACTTGTGACCCCAGTCTCCATTAACCGGAAGGAATAAAAGAGATTTATCAGCTGTCAGTGTTAACGTTAGTTCAAAAACGCCCAAACTTGTTTCGGTAAATTGTTGTGATGGAAGTGGCACAGGATTGTTCCATCCACCCGGGGTGGCATCTCCCACCATGAATAAATTACCCGAGTACAATACTACGCTGTATGTGTTGGTTGCAAAATTCACAACGATCAGGTATTGCCCGTCTGAAGAAGGGGCGGGTGTGTTAGATCCCGGAACAGCTCCATCGGCCAATAGCGTGGATATCGTTGAGCCATCTGTTGAACCACCAAATTTGTGATCCCAATTACCATTCAGAGGTAAGAACAAATAACTCTTTCCGGCGGTAAGATTAACTACAATAGCGAATGTATAAGTATCGATCTGCGTGAATTGTTGAGAAGGAGTGGGCACCGGGTTATTCCATCCACCTGCTGTCGCATCACCAACTATATAAAGATTGGTCGGAACAGTAACCGGTGTAAGCGTAAACTTATTGGTTTGAAAATCTACTACAATATCATACACACCTGAAGAAGCAGGTGCTTTCAAGTCTCCACCTTCCGGTTTAAAATCATCACCATCCGGGTTGTTGGTGTTATTAGCGCCCACACCTCCATATTTATGACCCCAATCACCATTTACAGGTAAAAACAAATAACTTTTTCCCCCGGTAAGCCCAAGCCTAAGACTAAACTTATAGTCGTCTACTTTGGTAAATCGTTGCGAAGGAGTTGGCACAGGATTATTCCAACCACCAGGCGTTGCATCACCAACAATATAAAGGCTGGCTGGAACCGGTGAGAAAGTTGTAACACCTACATTGACCACATTTGAATATGCAACCGATCCACTGGCAGTTGTTGCTTTTACACGATACTCAACAGTACCTGTAGCGCTAACTGCAATTCCTGACGTAAGAGCGGTGGTATTCATATCGCCCTGGTTCAACGATGCACTGTAAACTGAAGCTCCGCCATATCCTGCTATTTGTTGCGGCGCAGCGAAATTTTTTCCGGCAGAATCATATTGAATAACATATGTAACAGTTCCTGAGTAACCGGGAAATGCAGATGACCAGGTAAAAGTATTTGAATGATCGCTGGAGGTACCTGATGTTCCCGTGACCGAAGTATTTTCTGTCGTCAGTTTTGATGGATCACTGTATGGTGTAACAGTAACCTGGACAACATTGGAAAGATATTTTTCATTGTTATTAGCATACGATGAGGTTATTCTCATGTCTAATTTAGCAGGAGAGCCTACCGAAGCACCGAAGTTCAATAGAATCGTATTGATATCCCTCCCGGTAAATGTTTTGTTTAAGCTTTTCGATTGAGTCCTTGTGATCTCTTTTGAAAAATTTCTTCCCGCCGAATCTATTTCAATTATGTACTTCATATTCGCTGAGTCAGTAGCATACTGGGGGAATGTCCAGTTTAGCGTTAAAACCGTTTTGGCAGAATCTGCTGCACCGGGACTGACTGTAGTAGCCGACGGAGTAAGTGTAACAGGATGGCCAAGCTTATAAGTAGGTAACTCAGCCACTTTTTCACAACCAACGAAAAGGAATGCTGCCCCTGCCAGTAAAACCACGAAATTTTTTATTGATCGCATAAGAGTAGTATTAGTTGAGTTATTGTTTTACTGCTGTGAATTTTCCTAATTGAAAATCTACAGTAATTTTATAATTACCAGCGTCCGGAGGACCAGGAAACTGCGGATCGGAATCTTTCTTTTCAATATTTCCTCCCTGCCATGTGCCACCCGCCAGCATATGATATTGCGTACCCCAATCTCCCTGTATTTGTATAAGCTTATAACCGCCACCGCCTTTCATAGGAACTATAAGCTCATAAAGTGTGTTAGTGAGCTTGGTAAATTTCAATGAGACATCATAAGGTGGGGGCACCGGATTACTCCAATTCGGAGGACCATCGGGAGCATCTCCGGTGATCCATAGAGTTCCGTTTGTCGGAGGCTCAACTTTTGGAGGAGGAGCAAAAGGCGTTGTCTTAAAAGAAACAACATTCGAAGTAAGCTTTGCTGCCGCTCCACCGCCCGAAACACTAATACTTGAAGTCACTCTCACCTGCATTGTGTATTCGCGTCGCGGATCAAGTTGCAGGACCATGCCATTTCCAAGGATCCCGTTTAACTCGCCTACGGTATATACTTTTCTTGTATCGTTTGCGACCACAGTAGTAACCTTATTACTGCTGCTAAAATTACCTCCCAGTGTATCCATCTCAAGAGTATAAGTTACATTCTGGGAACTGATGCCTGTTGTAAGCTTATAATCCGGATTGGTCCAGTTCAAAACCAGTGCTGTGTTGGACTCTGAACCTGGTTCAAGAACAACATTTGCAGTAGAGGCAGAGAGACCGGGAGGAGTTCCTCCTTCAAAAAATATTTTGTTCTCGGCCTTTTCGCAACTTGTGATCGCAAGCAGAAAGATCACTGAAAACATTAGTTGAAATATATGTTTCATAATTAATTATTGTAGAAATTAATAGCCTGTGTTTTGAACTAAGTTAGTGTTCGAGTTGACATCCCTTGAAGGGATCGGGTAAAGCTTGCGGATCGCAGACACCCCTGTACCAGAAGCGACTCCACCTTTCCAGGGCCATAAATAACTACCCTCAACAAACTTGTTATAACGTATCAGGTCTGTGCGACGAAAACCTTCCCAGTATAATTCACGAGCTCTTTCGTTAAGAATAAAGTCCAGGGTCAATTCTCCTGATGATATATTACCCGAAGCATCCCCGTATGCTCTTGTGCGAAGCGCATTTATATATCCGAGTGCAGCAGCTGCATCTCCACCTCCGCCTCTTAGCTGCGCTTCGGCATAGATCAAATACATTTCAGCCAAACGGAACAGCGGCATATCAACATCTGAAAAATCCTGGCTTTGTCCTGGCGAGCCATTTCTTTTGACATTTTTATATTTTGTTACTCCAAGTCCATTTGTAAAATCAGTGATATTGGTGATCTCAGGGTTTTGACCACTCGTATAGAATTCAGCTCTCTTATCGGCGACCGTGGTAAAATCAGGATAACCCGGGAACAGGGCCGGAAGATTCTTAGTTGCTCTTGTTCCGCTCCAGCCACCTGAAATACCAAATTCAGAAGCAGGCATTGATCCTCCTACGCAGGCATGAACTAAAAATGTGGTACCACCATATCCCTGTGTTTTCAATCCGTCATAATTAATTGTAAAAATAAATTCGCCTGTGCTGCTGGTATTGAGATCATTGTCGGCAAGCAGTAACCAGTTATAATCACTGACTAATGAATAACCCGCATCAATTACTTTTTTGGAGTAAGTGATCGCATCAGTGTAGTGCGCGATTCCCGTATACACTTCTGCATTCAGATACATGCGTGCAAGGAGAGCCCAAACTGCTCCCTGGTCAGAGCGACCATATTCGTTACTATGCGGTGCAGGCATGTCCGGTTCAATTGCCTTCAATTCAGATTCGATATAATTGAAAAGATCGGCGCGGCTTATTTGCGGTGGAGGAGCACCGCCAATAACAGTATTTTCGGTAGCGAATGGAGGATTTCCAAAAAGATCCATCAACACCCAATACTGAAAGGCCCTGAGATATCTGGCTTCCCTGGCAAACTGGTGAATTTTATCTGCATCAGCGCCCGAAATACCCCTTTTACTTAACTGATCATCGGCTGACTGCCTTACGAATTCGTTACAAAGGGTGATTTGATACAGGGACCGATAATACAAACCGGTAAGAAAACTATTGTTTGAGGTCCAGTTCATGTTGTGAAAATCCTGGATACCGACATCACCCCATGATATCACCGCTTCGTCAGTACTCAATTCCTGCGCTTTCCAAAACAAGCGGAAAAAATCCGAGAAACCTTCATCGATACCTTTTATGTCTTTTGATGCATCATCTCCAGCCGGAGCCCTGTTTCCGGTAAGGGCAAAAGCGCCGTACACTTTAGCCAATACCGATTCGTAACCGGCAAGGTTGGCATACACGGTTTCGGAGGTTACATCATTTGTCGGCGACAGATCGAGGTCTTTGGTACATGACTGGATCGATGCGACGACAAACACAGTAAAACAAACACTGGCTTGTAAAATAACTTTTTTCATATGCAGTATTTTATGCAAATCGTTTTATTAAAAATCAAGACCCAGGCTTAAAGAAAATATCCTGGGACGCGGATAGAAATTGTTATCGATGCCTCCGGGTACTTCCGGATCCAAACCCTTGTATTTAGTAACGGTAAATACGTTCTGCACGTTGGCTCCGATCCTAAAATTGGTATGCTTGCTTACCAGGTCACCCGCATTGTAGCCTACGTTTATGTAATCCATCCTCAGGAAAGAGGCATTTTCGACATAGTAATCAGACAAAAGATATTGGTCCCCGTTACCTGTAAAATTTGTTTCCAGCAAATTTCTTGATCCATTCGCCAGGAAGCCCAGTGGGTCAATAATGTTTCTTTGTACCCCTGTATTTGAAAACCGGTTATTGTACATGTAATTTCCAATATTGGCTCTCAATGAAAATCCTGCACTCCATTTATTCCAGTTCACATTAGAATATGCTCCAAGAAACGCTTTGGGATCGGGAGATTTGTAACGATACAGATCATCAACATTGATCACACCATCGCGGTTTCTGTCTTCAAACAAACTTTCAATGGGTTTTCCTGATTTATCATACACCTGCTGATAAACATAAAATGAGCTTTTAGGATAGCCCACAGATTGTATCTGGATCGTGCTTCCAACGCCGCCAGCTATGCCACCGGAAAGATTACCGGGGAAAGTAGGATCATTCGTGAAAGTAAGTTTGGTAATTTCATTTTTGTTATAAGTGATATTAAATCCAAAATCCCAGGTTACATTCCTGTTCCGTACCAGTTGCGCATTGATCGTGAATTCAACACCTTTGTTCTCCATGTTACCGATATTGGCAAGGATCTTATTGGTAAAATTGGTACCAGCGGGTTGATCGATCACACTCAATAAGTCGGTGGTCTTCTTTACATAAAGATCGATCGAACCAGTAATGCGATTATTGAAAAACCCATAGTCGAGACCTATATTATAAGTAGCCGTCTGCTCCCATTTTAAATTAGGATTATAACCTTCAGGCCTGTATAAAGAATCAAACCTGTTCCCAAACTGGTACTGCGCCTGCTGGTTGGCCAATGAATATCTTGCGATGTAATCATAATTTCCAATCCCGTCCTGTTGACCAGTTTCTCCATAGCCCAATCTTAGTTTCAAATCACTTACTGTATTTGAATTTTTCAGGAAGTCTTCTTCTTTAAGTCTCCAGGCAAAAGCGCCCGAAGGGAACATACCCCACCTGTTATCTTCTGAAAAACGCGAAGAACCGTCTCTCCTGAGCGTTCCTGTCAAAAGATATTTTCCCTTGTATGAATAATTTAATCTTCCGTAGAAAGAGATCAGCCTGTTCTCCGGTTTATCAAGGGGAAAACTTGGAGATGAAATAACAAATCCATCAGTAGTGCGGTCCGGAAAATTATAATTGGTGGTTGAAAAATCCTGGTACGAATAACCTGCTATCACGTCAATGCGGCTATAGATCGATTTAAGATCTTTTACGTAGTTTAAATAAGTTTCAAGAATTGTGTTGGATTTATTTTGTTGGTATTGATTATCGACACCCCCATGTTTCGCATCAGGAGATCGAAGGTATGATGATGCGGCACTATCCGGGACAAAGATGGTTCCTTCTCCTTTGGACACATCATAACCAAGATTTAGATTGACGTGGAGATCAGGAAGAAAATGCAGTTTATAATCAAACTGGATATTTCCGATACTTCTTTTTACATCACTTTTATCTTCTCTTTGTTCAAGCAAACCCACCGGATTCAATGGAGCCAGGTCGCGAAGACCTGTTGTTGAAGAAGGATCTAACCATTCAAAATATCCGCCGAATCTCTTGCCTCCACTAAATACTGGTTGAGTTGGGTCAAACCTCACTGCAGTACCGATAGCCCCTTCATCCGCAAACCGGGAATGACTAATAGAGCCTTTAAGATTCAGGTCAATCTTCAAATGGTCATCTAATAATCGCGGGGTTAACGTAATAGATGCAGACGTTCTTTTAAGATTGCCCGTTTTTAGAATACCATCCTGGTTCAAATAACCCAATGAAACCCTGTAAGGAAGTACCTTATATGAACCGGAAACGCTTAAGTTATTATCTGTTGTAAATGCATTGTCATAAATTTCTTTTTGCCAGTCGGTACTTGCATTTCCCATGATAGCGATCTGGGACGGTGTTCCGTGGGTATTCACATAATTCCTGAATTCTGCAGGAGAAAGCACATCTGCCTCTTTGGGTAAAGTTGAAATTGAATTTTGTGTCGTGAAATTAAATCTGGGCTTACCAGTTTTCCCTTTTTTTGTTGTAATGATGATAACTCCATTTGATGCCCTTGAGCCATAAATAGCGGTAGCGGAAGCATCCTTCAAAATATTCATCGACTCAATATCGTTTGGATTGATCAAACTCAGTGGATCCGGTGATCCTGCTACCGATGGAGTTCCGTCCAGGTTTCTGTTTGGTGCCAATGGCACTCCGTCAACAACGATCAATGGATCATTACTTGCACTAAGTGAAGCGCCGCCACGAATGCGGATAGTGCTTCCGGAACCAGGCGCACCACCGTTGGACGTAATTTGCACGCCGGCGACTTTCCCGGCAATGAGTTGTTCCGGTGTAGTGATAGATCCTTTATTAAAATCCTTTGCTGTAATAGCGGTGACCGCTCCTGTAAGATCTTTTTTCATTCTTGTTCCATACCCGATAACGACTACCTCGTTCAGAGATGAGCCCGCTCCGGATAATGAAACATTCATCGGGCTGCCGGAGATAACCGGTACTTCGCGTGTGGCAAAACCAACTGAAGAAAAAACAAGTCCGTCAACAGTTGAAGGAACTGTGATCCTGAAGCTTCCGTCATTATTTGTTTGTGTAGCCGTTCGGGTTCCTTTTGCGGTTACCGTAATACCGGCTAATCCATTGCCGGTTGAATCCGTTACCCTACCAGTTATTACACGATCCTGCGCAAAACTCAGCTGCGAAAAAAGCAGCATTGCCGGCAAAATAATAGACTGAAGCAGTTTTCTGCGTGACATAAGCAATCATTAAGCGTTTTGATAAAATCAATTTTCAAATAAGCAATGTGTAGCAAACACACAATAATATTACTTTTTTATAAACACCAAAAATTTATTTCAAAATCCAATAAATTTTTGTTTGGCCTTTCAAAGGTTGGTTTGACTGGTGGTTTTTCATTTAAATAAGTTGATTGTTTTACTCAGGGTTATTTAGCCATTTGCAAATTTCTTCCTGTTTGACGAATCACGGCAAATAAGCAAAGGTTCCAGCACGATTTTTTGCTTCACATGATGATCGATTCCTCTCTTTTCTATGATATCCAACAATAAGTTCAATGCCGATCTTCCCATGCCAATCGTTTGCTGATCGACAGTTGAAAGAGTCGGTGTTATATGTTCACCGAACAATTCGTTGGCAAAACCTACCACCCCAAATTCTTCCGGGATCTTGATTCCTTTTTCTTTTAATTCTTTGATCACGCCAAGTGCTGTAAAATCTTCTGTAGCAAAAATTGCGTCGGGTGGATCATTCAGTGATAATAAATGCCGCGTGCCTTCCCGCCCGGACTCAATGGAAATATTTCCGCCGCAAATAAGAGAATGATCAATTTCTATTTTGTTAGCTTGTAATGCTCCCATGTATCCTTCTAACCTGTCGTAAAAATTTTTTAAATGCCTGGGTCCTGAGATGTGCGCAATTCTTTTATACCCCTGTGCGATCAGGTGTTCCGTCGCCACAAAGGCTCCCTTGTAATCATCAATCACAACGGAATCTACCCCGAGATCATCATTTGTTCTGTCAAAAAAAACGATCGGCACGTGACGCGACTTTATCTCCATGAAGTGATTGTGATCCGTCGTGTCTTTCGCGATCGACACAAGAATACCATCTACCCTGGCCGATAAAAAATTTTGCAGACCTTTTTCTTCGTATTCCCTGTTCTCATTTGACTGAAAAAGCAAAACGCCATAGCCATTTGAATTTGCTACGCTTTCTATTCCATGAACAACAGATCCAAAAAAATTAATTTCCGCACTCGGAATGATCACACCGATCAAATGTGTCTTTCCTGATCTCAATGAAGATGCGATCTTGTTTCGTTTATAATTTAATTTGAGTGCAGCTTCGTGAACAGATTTTTTTGTCTTGGCACTAATACGGGGATGATTGCTCAATGCACGCGAAACAGTAGCAGGAGTAGTATTCAATTCTCTCGCAATGTCGGTTATGGTTGCCTTCAACATTTGCGCAATCGTTTACACAAGTTTAAGGATATATTTCGTACTGGCAAAAAAATATTTGCCAAGCCCGGCTAACAGCGACCTTATACTTTTTTTTAACCATACAACCCATATAAACCATACAAGAGTGGAAGTAAAGAATTGCTTCAATGCCTTGTACGTCTTGTATGGTTCAAATTTTTATTCAGGCTAGACTGCGAATGATATTTATTGCTGGTCAGATGAGATTCTTGACCGAAGACTTATTTCCTTTTTTACCAGAAGGCTTTTTCCACAAATCTGTTTTGGCTTTGTAAAGTTTCCCGGGTCTGTGGGGAACGTCGTTTTCCATTTCATCAAGGTCCAGCAACCAGTCTTTATGTGCGATCTTTTTTCGGAAGTTGCGACGATCAAGATTAGTTCCAAGGATCGACTGGTAAAGATCCTGCAACTCTCTAAGCGAAAATTTTTCAGGCAATAAATTGAAAATGATCGGGTGATCCATGATCTGCTCCCGCAGGCGGTCGAGGCTGGTATCTAAAATTTTCTTATGATCAAAGGCCAGCTTTTTAATGTCATTTAATTTGTGCCAGTGCAGCTCATTGTGAGTGAGCTTGAGCTTGTGATGTTTAATATTGATCAAAGAATAATATGCCGTGGTAATAACGCGTCCCGATGGATGACGGCCAAGATCCCCAAATGTGTGTACCTGGTCAAGATAAACATCGTCTAAGCCTGTCCGTTCTCTCAGTACCCGGTAAGGAGCACTCTCAATATTTTCATCCGGGCGAACAAGATCACCGAGCAGCGACCACAAACCTTTGAACTCTTCCAGGTCTGATTTTATCAGGAGAACTTTCAGTTCTTTGCTTTCATATCCAAAAATTACACAATCAACAGAAACCGCTATGTTAAAATATTCAAGATGACTGATCTTCTCGAGCTCGGCGGTTTTAATATTGGAGGTTTCGGACATAGTGATGACTGCTTTGCTTAAAAATAATTATTTCACAACAAATTTTATTGCACCAGACGATATTTTTGAATTTACTTTTATCAGGTACATTCCTGCCGGAAGGTTTTTCTTCGTAAAATTTATCGTATGATCACCTTTTGATAAAAATCCGGAATATATATTTGAAATTTTTTGCCCATTAATAGTTATAAGATCGATCTGCATATTCCCGGCTTCAGGAACAGTGATGTCAATAACGGCATTTTGCACTACCGGGTTAGGAAGTATCCTGACAAATAAATTACTTTCCGGAGAGTTTATCGCGGATACGGGTGTAACGATGTTGCTAACAACATTTCGGTTGAGATAAACATGATATTCTCCGGGTTGCAATGTAATACTCTGTGCAAGACCCGTGGCATTTAAAGTAGTTCCTTCAAAATAATCATACCATGTTCCTGCAGTCTGAAATGTTACATCCGCCGTTTGAGGTACTACATCGAAATTCCCGATGACGCAGAGTTTCGACGAATCAGTAGTTACCTGCAGGGTTTTAAAACCACCGCTTAAATTTTGAGTGACCTGGTTAGTAATAAAAACATCTTTGTAGAGCGAATGAGAACGCAATTTGATAAGCTCTCCAAATACATCGTGCAAACGCTTTCTCTGGATATTCTGCAGATAATCCCAGTGAATTGGTTTTGATGTTAACCGGCAACTGTCATTAACTGATCCGTTGGTGCAGGTATTGATCGAATAATCATATCCCAACTCTCCAAATTCCCAAAACATTTTTGGTCCGGGGATCGTAAATAAAAAAGCTCCGCACATTTCAACCCGCTTCAATGCTGTGTTCAGATCTTTAACGTTGTATGTGCCGGAACTATTTCCAAACTGGATGTTCTTATACGTCAGTCTTTCTTCATCATGACTTTCCATGTAAGTAACCAAATTAGGCTGCGTCCAGTTGCGTACTGTGTAAATACCGCCGCTGAAATCCCAACCGGTGGTATAGCCCATCGACGCCTGTTGATAATTGTAACTCATGTTGCCCCATAACAACATTCCATAATTGGACAGTTCGATCTCTTCCGTGTTGTCTGCAAAATGTTCCAGTATAGCGTAACATCCGGGTGATTTTGATTGGAGCGTGTCATAATATCTTTTCCAGATCGCTATGCGGCTTGCATCATAAGCACCCCATGCATTTACGTTACAACTATTGCCGTTGTTGTCACATGTCTGGTTTTGTGTAAATCCTTTCGACAGGTCGAAACGAAATCCATCGATCTTATAATTCGAAAGCCAATGTTCTGTTACACGACTCACAAAATATCTTGTTGCCAAACTTTCATGATTCATATCATAGCCAACGTTAAAAGCATGTTTAGCTACGGGGTTGAACCATGGATTATTGGCAGCAGGACGATTATTAGCAGCATCCCAGTACAATTGAACCAATGGTGACAAGCCAAAAGAATGATTCAATGCAATGTCCATGATCACTGCCACTCCTCTTCCATGACAGGAATCGATGAATTGTTGCACGGTAGCTTTGGGACCATAATATTTATCCGGGGCAAAATAAAAATCAGGATTATATCCCCAGCTATTGTTGCCTTCAAATTCATTAAAGGGCATGATCTCAATGGCATTTATGCCAAGGTTCTGCAGATAATTTAGCGTGTCACGCAGAGTATTCCAGTCATGAGTAGCTAAAAAATCTCTGAGCAACAATTCATAGATCACCAGTTTTCGTTTATCAGGCCTGGTGAAATTATTTACCTGCCAATTGTATTGTGGTGATGAAGTTTGCAGTATACTCACAATACCGGTAGTTGATCCGTTTGGATATGATTTAAGGCCAGGATAAGTTGACGAAGAAATGTTTTGGTCATTATTATTATATGGATCAAGGATCTTTTCTGTATAAGGTTCTGCAATTTTTAAAGTGCCATCGACCAGGTATTGGAAAGCATATTCTGTTCCGGGTGCCAGGCCGGTGATCCGCAACCACCAATAATTCCCATCGGGTGTTTTGTTCATTTGATATTGTGACTGCTCTGTCCAGTTACTCCCCGGGAATTCCCCGATCACAGATACGCGATTCTTTAAAGGAGCATATAGTACAAGAGTGACAGCCGTATTATCCGTTTCATAATTAATTCCATCTCTCACGCCACCGGGAAGAGGGGCTACTGTTACTCCAGCGGTAACAAAAAATTTGAGTGTATCTGTCTTTGTTGTTGTTCCATCATTGGCTTCTGCAACAATAACTGTATTGCCGCCCGTGGTCAGAATCGGGTTGGCAGTAATAGTAGTTGCATTATTTGCGGTTTGTATAACTGTACCATTCAGGTACAATTTCATGGTTGAAGTTTTATTTGCTTCGGCAACCAGGTTGATGTTATCTCCCACCGCTTTTGTCAGCGGCTCGGGTTGCGGGATAAATAAGGGCTGGATCGGAGGATCTGTAAATTGAACTGCAATAACAGAATTGTCGTAAACAGGAATGAACATATCGCTTCCGTCAGCATTTGCCAACTTTTTAGCGCCACTACCGTTTCTAAAAAGGATTGCGATCTTTTGAATATGTTCGGAGGCATTGGTGATCCCAAAAAAAGAACGCAAAGTACCAGTGATCGTGTACTGCCATAGATTGTTGCCAGCGCTTATGCATGAAGCCTGGATATCTGTCGTTCCCCAGGCAAATTTTACATACTTCCAATCGGTTGAATTAGCGCTCAGGTTTGTAATGACCCCTATATGAACATACACGTCTGTAACCGGCGCATAATTCAATAAGCCCTGGTTTCCTTTCGTTGCATCTGCAGTGATCAGGATGTCTGTAGTTGGATCATTTTCCTCAGGAAATGTGGGTGCCCAACTCAATAATTGCGCTTTTGAAAATGAAATAGAGAATATAAAAAACAGGAGAGATACTATCTTCTTCATAGCAAGCCTTTCGTTTTGGTCGTCTTATAAGGAAACGAAAGATAGTAAATATGTACTTACGACACATTGATGATCGCGGAAATTTTTATCGTGAGACGTGAGTCGTCAGTCGTGAGTGACAACCTTCATGAATATTTAAGCTTACTCACGATTCACGATTCACGTTTCACGATTGACGAACCTAATCGTTCGGATGTATCTGGTATTTATTAATAAGTTTAAGCAGTACACCATTTGTCCAGCCGAAACCATCCTGTCCTCCGTATTCGCCGCCACCTGCTTCAAGATGAGTGTCCACGACATTATATTTTTCCATGAGCTTACCGGTGCGCTTAAAAACATCTGTATTTAATTTCACCCATCGTTGTGCAATATCTCTTGCCAGTTCTTTTTGGCCGCAACGGTCCAACCCCCATATCGTCATCCATTCCAGCGGTGCCCATCCATTCGGAGCATCCCACTGTTGACCATTATCGTATTCAACTGTTACAACACCGCCTTCCTTAAGTAATTTTTCTTTTAACGCTGCCGTTGCCCGGCCACATTTTTCATTTAAGGCAGGAGATCGCTTCATGGTGCAAAATGGGTACATGCCTGCCAGCGTAACGATGTCACTTTGCTTTCGCTTTTTGAAATTATAATCAGTGTAATATTTTAATTGAGCATTCCAACAATACTTATTTATTGCTGCTTCTCTTTTCGAGGCTCTATTCATCATTTGAGTCGCACCGTTCACATCGTTTTTCAATCTCCTTCCTTTTGCGATCATTTGTTCCAGGTGAAGCATCAGCGCATTCAGGTCTGGAGGAATAAAATCGATCACCTGGATGGTTGTAATATCCTTCTTATCATCAAACCAGCGAGTGCTGAAGTCAATTCCGCTCTCAGCACCAGCCCGGAGATTGTGATACATTTCTTCTTTGTCTCTTCCCGATTTTTCCGCCACAGCCACATCTTCCTTAAATCCTTCCGGTCTTGGCGTTGCCGCATCATCCCAATAACGATTTAAAACCGTTCCATCTTTTAACATCACTACCCTTCTATGTACTTCTCCTGGCTTTAGTTTTTTCGCTCCCTCCATCCAGAACTTATATTCTTTTTCCATAGCTGGCAAATAAGCCAGGTAGACCTTATCACCTTTGATCGACGCAAGCAATTCCACCATCAAAGAAAAAAATGGAGGTTGTGACCTGCTGATATAATAACTCCGGTTGCCGTTGGGAATGTGACCATAGGTATTGATGAGGTAAGCAAAATTTCTTACCATGTTTTCGATCATATCTGCCCTTCCGCTTTCTTTTAAGCCAAGCATGGTGAAATAAGAATCCCAATAATAGATCTCGCCAAATCTTCCCCCGGGAACGATATACGGATTGGGTAATGGCAATAGTGAACTTCCATTTACTGCTGAATCAGCATCTCTTCTCAAAACGTTCCAGAGATTTTTTATATGCATCACCACGTCTTTTTCCCGGGTAATATAATTTAGTTGGGGTGGTTTTGGAAGATCGAAATTTCCCGTGACAAATTCATCCAACTTAAAACGGATGTTGGGATCGTTTTTCATGGCGAGATAATCCTTTACAATTTGTTTGGGATCTCTTTTAGGCGTGCAATCAGCAAAGGTTTTACTGTCCGGGAAAACATGTCGCATCTGGACATCAGTAAATAATTCGCCATAGATCTCGGCAGGAGTAAGTACCTGCTGTTGTGCAGAGATAGTAAGAACAACAGCAAAGGCAAGCAGCAGCGTTATGAACTTTTTCATTCTTCTAAGATAAATGAAAACGTCAAAGGTGAAAGGTGAAACGTCAAACCTGCCTGCCGGCAGGCAGACGTGAGACGATAAATGATCTCACGTCTCACCTTTCACGATCAATCACCTATTTGTAGAAGTCCAGATCCGCGTAGCCTTCTTCCGCACGCATGGGCGCACGACTGACGTAAACCTGCCTGTCCTGGGGGGCCCAGGTAGCAAGACCATCCACGTAACGATTGAACATGCAAAAAGCAGCGGCGATCAAAACCGTATCATGGATCTCTTTATCAGTAGCGCCAAGGTCTTTCGCTTTTTCTATTTGATCCGCCGTAACATTCTTTCCACCTCTCTGTACGCTGGCAGCAATGGATAATAATGCTTTTAATTTCTCTGAAATGTCTGTTGATCGGTAATCTTTTTTTATTTCATCAATGAACTGCATATCACAATTCATGTAATATTGAGCCATGGCTCCATGTACATTCTGACAAAAAAAACAATCATTGAGGGAGGAAACATAAGCCCCGATCAATTCCCTTTCCCCACGGGTCAGCGTATTATTATCATCGCGAAGCAGGATCTCCGCTAATGCATTTAACGGCTTTGCAGTTTGCGGACTAAAAGCCATCGGGCCTCTTATACCGGGCAGTTCATTTTTTAGATCAATATGCGCCATGATCATTCAAAAATTAAAATGAAAAGTGAGTGGCTTTATTACCACTCACTTTGTAAATATTATTGCTCTGTTTGGGGTATGGGCATTGCAGACCATATATCATCACCGGCTCTGTCAATGGGCAGTGTATTCAGTTTGTCATACCTGCGAACATCTACCCAGCGATGACCTTCATAAAATAAAGAATATCGACGTTGATTTAGCATTTCATCGATCAAGGCACTCTGCGTTACAGCACCACTGTAGTCGGGAAGATTATGTCCTGACCGGATGATGTTCAATGCATCTACCGCATCCGACAAAGAGTTGGTCTGGATCTTTGCTTCGGCATAAATAAGGATCAATTCTTCATTGCGGATGATTGGTATAGGAGCAACACTGGACGTATATACCCACACATCTCTGTCACTGCTAAGTCCTGAGGGATCGGACGCTGGTGTATTTCTTAACGTGGCTTTATTAATTCTGTCATCTCCCGATGCTATATCACTGGCATACGAAGGATGCGTAAGCCGGACTTCACCTGAGCTGTTCTGATCAAAATAAGCAGGATTCAGCTGATCACCGCTGCCGGTACTGAATACTTCGTTCACTCCTATATAAAAATCACCATTGAGATCAAAAAAGGATCCACTCAAATCGGTTAAGGCAGTGTCCCATTGTTTACGATATACATCAACTCTTGCAGCCAACGCCCGGTTAAATTTTATTAGTCCCGCGGCGTCATCAAAACCGGCAAAACCATCCGTAAGTGGAAAGGCAATTGTGGCGCCTCCCAGATCCGTTTTTGCCTCATCTAGTAAAGCCGCAATACCCGCAATCGATTCATCATAACTTAAGATAGGACCAAGATTGTTTGGATCTGCAACATCTATTCTGATCCCATTACTATAGGTTAAATTAAGATTTAACAAAAGTTCATAAGCCTTTAATGTCTTTGCAAACCCTGTGTAGCCTTTTCTTTCATCGTCGGTGATCGATGTTGAATTGGTAGCCGCTTCAATAAGACCATTGCAATTTTTTACCACACGATAGCGGGATGCCCATGGATTTGTAACGTAGAATCCTGTATTGTTTAATGTAGTGCTTCCGGAACCGAGCAGTTCAGTTACATACCTGGGGTCTGCATTGGAAAAGCGATACATTTCTCTGCCTATAACGCCCACCGCATCAAGATATATTCCATCGTTTATTCTCATACCCGATAGTGAGCCGGCGACAAGTCCGTTCAACTGGTCCTTTGAAGCGTTCTTTGCATATTCTTCCACCGTAGGCCCGTTTAAGTTGCCATACTCTTTTTTGCAGGAAGGCAACACTGATGCGGCCGCTAAAAGTAACAGTATATATATGTTTATTGATCGTTTCATAATCACGTTATTTGTTTTTTTAGAAATTAATTGTCAGGCTGAACATGGCACGTTTCGATGCAGGAAATGGGTCTACATCAACACCGGTTGAAAATCCTGTTCCAAAATTGGAAACTTCCGGATCATATCCGCTATACTTTGTGATGGTGATATAGTTATTAAATGAAATGCCTGCGCGAATTTCTCTTACTACATTGCCGGGAATTTTATTGAACGTATAATACAACCCGATCTCTCTGAAACGCAGGTAACCTGCATTCTGAACAAATCCTCTTGCACTGCCGCCCAGGAACTGACCGATCCTTTGTGGTCCATCAGGTACGCCATTCCCATCAGCATCAGCATCATAATCTGCACTCGTGCTCCCAAAATCATTGAGAAGATTAGTGAGATTGACGTTATCACCTTTATATTTCCAATGAATCAGGAAACGAAGGCTGACCTTATTAAATAGCAGAAGTTCATTAAAACTACTCATTTGAAATTTAGGTTCCTGGTTGCCCAACACTACAAGACCGCTTGGATGTGATGGTGCATCTGTACCTACAATTTGTGTAGCTGATTTTCCTTGTTCGATATAGAATGTTCCCAAACTTGTTCCGAATGAACCGAGAATGACCGGAGGAATGATAAGTCTAGTAACGTTCGAGCGATTCATCCAGAAATTAAGGGTTGAGTTCCATTTTATATTCCGGGAAGAAATAACCTGGGCATTTAGTCCTGCTTCAATTCCCTGGTTACTTAAGTCGCCCGCATTTACATATTTTGTTGAAAATCCTGATGAAGGGGGAACCGTTGCTAACAAAAGAAAGTCAAAGATCTTTTTGTTGTAAAAAGTGATCTCAAAATTCAGCCTGCTATTAAGAATGCTGAAATCAATACCTGTTTCAAACTCTGTCTGCCTTTCCGGTTTGATATTGGGGTCACCGCCCTGCGTATTGACTATTGAACCCTGCAATCCACTAATGTTTGATGGCACCAGTGTTGTAAACTTACTTGCTGGCGTCGGAAAGTTTGCCGATTGACCATACGCTGCGCGAAATTTCAAATTGTCAAAAGCGGATTCAAGCAATCCAAGTTTTGTGAGATTAATGGATACACCGCCCTTTGGATATGCATAGAATTTATCAGGGTCACCATTTCGCGTTGACCTGTCAAAACGTACGCCTGCGTTTAAATTAATGGCGTCAATGATACTTACTTCTTCCTGCACAAATGCTCCCTGGTTCTGAAATTTAAATCTGTTTTGTTGCGCCGACAATGCCCCACCCTGGTCAACATTTGACTGCCCCGGCGCCATTTGGGTAGCGACGTCCAGTATGTTGTTGTAGTCACCGGTTTCCTGGGTAATTCCTGCGGACGTGGTCAAGCCAACCTTTTCTGAAACATCAAATACGTTTACTAATGAGAGGATATAATTAGTATTTAAATTTTTAGTAGACCCCTGGATCGAGGTACCGTTATTTACATTTTGGAATTGCAACTCTCTTGGAAACAGGGCGGTGGTCACGAGATTGTAGAAATCAAACCCACCCCTTCCAATAAGCTTTGTTGAAGACCTCGTGCTTTTCGTTAACAGAACGTCTAAATTAAAACCGGTGGAAAAACGGTTCACATTTTCATTGTTCCTCATCATGGCAATTGTTTGCAGCACGTTCGATGATGAAAAAGGATTAGCCGGGTAAATACCAAGATTGTTTGGATGCAGTTCTGCAAAGTTGGGAGTTGAAGAAAGCGAGATACTGTAAGTAACACCGGCATTGTCGTTTCCTGTCAGTCCCCTGTCTGAAGAAGAATTTACATACGAGCTGCTTATGCCGATCTTTATATTATCGGTTATCCGGTTATCTACATTCAATCGCACACTTGTATTACGATAACCTGTGCCCTGTACAATACCATCTTCTTGTTTTTGTGCCGCAGAAAAATAAAAACTGGTTCTTTCGTTGCCTCCTGTCATACTCAACACACTGTTACGCATAAAGCCGGTATTGTCATAAACCTCTTTTTCATAGTCGTATAGTTTTCCGGCAGCCTGGGCATCGAGAAACTGTTGCTTTAATGCCGCACTCCTGGCAGGATCGCTTGACAAGCTGGCCGCTGTTTCCGCGGTGAATTGGCGTACGCCCAACAGCTTCCTCACTTTAACAAAGCCAAGGTCCTGTGTAAAACTGATCTTTGTTTTTCCGGCCCTTCCTCTTTTTGTAGTAATAATGACCACGCCTGCTGCCGCGCTTGACCCATAAATGGCGGCAGCCGATGCACCTTTTAAAATTTCAATGTTCTCAATATCTTCTGCTCTCAGGTCAGCAATACGGCTTGAGGGATTGTCCTGGTTAGAGGCGTTACCTCCCGCAGCGGCCGCCGTAACTGCATTTAATCCTCCGGACGTTGCTGAATTATCCATATATACACCATCCACAACAAATAATGGTTGTGTATTTCCAAAAATAGAAGTGACGCCGCGCAGTTTAACCGATATTCCTCCACCAGGCGCGCCGCTATTTGCATTGATATAAGCGCCCGGAACTTTTCCGCTTAATGCCGCATCAAAAGTTTGAGCCGGCGCCACGCCATTTAATTCTTTATTGGAAATAGTGGCCACCGCATTAGAAAGATTTCTTCGCTTGACATTAGTGGCAAGCCCTGTCACTACCACTTCATCGAGCTTCGCAAAATCTTCTTCCAGTTTTATTTCTGCATCATCCTGGAATGACTGTGTCGAAAAAGACTGAGATTTAAAACCTGCGGCGGTGATAATAATGGTTGAATTAGCGGGAGCAGATAATTTAAATTTTCCTTCTGCATCGGTAATAGTTCCCGTATTTGTTTGCTTGATCACCACGCTTGCACCAGGCATCGGAATACCTTTTGCATCGGTTACTTTGCCACTGATGGCTTTTTGCTGGGCAAGTAAATAGCAAGGAATAAGAAAGATACACAATAGCCCTGCTATGGGTTTCTTTGATTTTCTCATGGAACTTCTGTTTTGGTTATAATTATTGTTGATGTTTACCTGATCATTGAATTCTTTTCAAGATCTCATTTAGACTTTATGCTGGTTGTTTTTGTGTATAGATATGACTGCCATATCCATTTTCCGCTATTTGTCTTGCGCGTAGCGGATAAGATGCCATATCTGTTGGTGCAGTAGTGTTTAGGCCGTCCACATACCTGTTGAACATACAAAATGCAGCCGCGATCAAAACTGTATCGTGTATGTCGATATCGGTCGCCCCATTTTGTTTTGCCTTTTCAATGTCTTCTTCAGTAACAAATTTTCCGCCCTGCTGAACTTTGGCGGCAATAGCAAGCAAAGACTTTAATTTTTCAGAAATCGCTGCTTTGTTAAAATTTTTTCTTACCTGTTCCACAAGTTCTCCATCACCATGGAGATAAATGCAGGCAATTTCTCCATGTGAATGGTTACAATAAAAGCAATCGTTGAGATAAGAAACATAGGTTGCAATCAGTTCGCGTTCGGCCATTGATAATCCTTCCGGATTTCGCAATAAGATATTGGCTAAGGCACTCAAAGGTTCTGCCGTTTCAGGGCGGAAGGCCATTAGGGCTCTTATACCCGGCAAGTCGTTATCGAGATGAATGTGTGGCATAGATCAAATACTGGGATTAATTGTTTTTTTATTCTTGTAGTTTCAATTACTTCTTTAATGTTGCTGCGGCAATACATACCCCTTTGCCATTCGTTTTCCCATTTCTTCATACACCGCGGGATCGGTTGGTGTAAGTGATGCCAACCCATCCACATACCGATTGAACATACTGAAAGCAGCCGCGATCAAAACTGTATCATGAAGAGTCCTGTCGTCAGCTCCATGCTTCCTTGCTTCGTTAATATCTTCTTCTTTCACTTCTTTACCCAGTATCTGTACCTTACCGGCAATGTTCAGTAAGGCCTTCATTTTATCACTGACATTGGAATGCTGCATATCCTTCAACACTTCATCAACTATATTTTTTTCATCACCATATAAGCAACGTGAAGCTGCCGCATGACTGCTCCAGCAAAACATGCAATCATTCCGGTAGGATACATAGGCTGCTATCAATTCTCTTTCGGCTTCAGTTAAAGGCGAAGGACCTCTCAATAAGATCTGGGCAAGCTCATATAATGATTTTCCCGTTTCTGGTCTGAACAATACCAGGCTTCTTATTCCCGGAACACCTTCTTCAACTTTTATGTATGCCATGATTTACTTAAAATTTGATATTTGAAATTTCAGATTTCGAATTGTTATACTTCAGTTGTTGGCTGTAGTATTTTTTCTTTTAAAACTGAATGATCCTCTTCCTTGTCATGTTTTGAGAAAAAGGTTGCCACTAATCCAACCACAAATACGAGTGAGAAAATAAAAAGTGAATTGCCATATCCACCTAATGCGGTGACAAGTATTCCTACAAATAATACGGCGGTAGCTGTTACCAGCCTGCCGATATTAAAACAAAAACCCGTTGCCGTACCTCGAATACTAACCGGGAATAAACCGGGGATATAGATCGACAACACACCCTGGCTGATCCCAAAGAATAAGGACAGGAGAGCGATCTCAACATAAACAGCTGACGAAAAAGTTGAGTTCGTCTTAAATAACAAGAATGATAAGGCAGCACATATTGAAAAGCACAAAAGCATTGATCGCCGTGCGCCAATAGCATTGACTACCCAGCCTGACAAAAAACCACCTGTCAGTCCACCCATGCCCAGCATCATCATACTCAGTCCTCGTTCCTTTTGAGCATCACCCGTTGCAAGTAAACTTTGTATCCATGTAGGGAGCCACGAAAAAATGGCCCACAATCCGATCAGCATCGTTCCAAAAATGATAGAACCTTTTACCAGGTTTTTTCGATGATCGTCCGCAAAAATGCTCTGGCCTTTTTGTTTATGCTGAATATCCTTCTTGCGGTCATATTTCCATTTGTCGGATTCTTTCAATAAAAAAATTGAGAGGAGCGCAATGGTGACGGGAATAATGCCCACCAAAAAACCTTCTCGCCAGGATGAAACAAAATAATTGATGGCGCCTGCAGAAAAAATACCAACGGGTATACTGATAGATAAAATGCCAATGAAAATAGCTCTTGTTTTTTGTGGCCATTCTTCCAGCATGATGGTAGGGCCTGTAACCAGTATAGCACCCAAACCAAAGCCACTAAAAAACCGGCAGATCACAACAGCCCACCAGGTTGGCATGAAACCGGTGAGAATAGTAAACAGTCCATAACACGCGATCGAAAAAATGACTGCCGTTTTTCTGCCCGCCTTATCATTGACAATCCCGGATATGAATCCACCAAATGCGCCGCCGAAGATGAAAACTGAATTGATATATGCGCTGATGTTATTTAATTCATCCGCATCTTTATCACCCAACAGATCTTTAACAGCCACGGGTAAGTAGACAGACATGAGTGTGGAGATTACGCCGGCAAAAGCAGTCCCTAAAAAACAAATGGCAAATAATATCCAGTGATACGTTCTTACTTTTTCACTTCCTGTCATGCTTTCTTTTTTAAATGATCATAGCCCTGGGCTAAGCGATTGTACCCATGATTTTTTAATCTTTCGCCGAGTCCTTTGTAAAATGAAGGATCAGCCGGAGTCACCGTGGAAAGTCCATCCACATAACGATTGTACAAACAAAATAAAGCCGCGATCAGGACCGTGTCGTGTATCTCGATATCAGTCGCGCCAACGTCCTTCGCTTTTTGTATTGATTCGGATGTCACATATTTCCCGCCTTGCTGCACCTGGGCTGCAATGGTAAGCAAGGCCTTCATTTTATCACTTACAGGCGCCGTGGTTATATCCTGTTTTACTTTGGCGGATGTTTCTTCTTCTTCCAGGAGAATGTCTGCCGCAGCCGTGTGTGCCGCTGTGCAAAACGTGCATTCATTGCGATGTGAAACGATGGTAGCGATCAATTCCCTTTCGCCTTCTGTTAACGTAGAAGGACCCCGTAAAAGGAATTGTGTTAACTCGCGGATCGGTGCTGCAGTATCTTTTCTGTATTCCAGCAACCCTGTGATTCCCGGAAGATGATCTTCTAATGGTATGTACGGCATTGTATTAATTATCTTTTTTTGTGTCAGGATAAAAAGTTCGCCAGCTATGCCAGAATTCCTGTGAAGCCTGCAAAGGTTTCAGTGAAAATGATGTATCAATTCCTTTCCCATCAATTCTGAAATGATGTGTGTCGCAGTCCAGCACATCATTGCTCAAATGAAATGTTGCATTTTCATTAGGTCTTTCAAATGCGAAAAAACTTTTATTATCGTTTGCCAGAACGATGAGAACAGGAGTGGTTTCAATTTTGTCCTGGATAAGTCGCTCTGATCTCAATTTATTCCAGTCATAGGCCTTGCGCGCAGTTGGAGTTTTGACCCCAATTACCCATGATTTATCTTTCCATGAAAGGCTATCCGTTCCTGTTAAAGCATTCCTGCTTTTACCAGCTTCATATCTTCCGGTAGTGTCGTATGATTTTATAAATGAAGAATCAACCTGCATAATGAGTGAGTTAGGATTTAACTGCAACCATTTGGCGAGGGATGTTTGCGTGCTGAATACTTCGGGTAAGTGTTGTCCTTTTAATTTTCCGGTGATCGCTTCACCGGTTACCTGCCGCCACCAGCTTTTTGTTGTCACATCTTCAAACATCGCATTGAAATGATCCATGCCAACCAGCCTGAATTTTTCATACTTGCCATTCACCACGGGCTCGAAGACGCGGCCGGTTCTGCAAACTGTGCAATAGGTGATCATGACCGGTTTACCACCAATTGTATCCTGCACCTGGTGATGATAGCCCAAAAAACGGATCGGGTATGCCTTTGCTTCATCATTGATCTTTACACCAATTACTAATCTGCCGGAATCAATTTCGTTTTTGGCCGCATTTACCATCAAAACTTTTTTGGTCTGGTAAAACATATGATCAGCGGCCATATTAAAATTTGCCATGTACACTACGAGCAAAAGTATTATGACCGGTATTGCTAATAACCATTTTCTTTTCCAGTGAGATCTGAAAAGCCCGATCACCAGCATCAATAAGAATAAAATTCTGAAAGCCCATCGCCAGCGATACAGAAAATAAGCAAGATCGATACTATTCATTTGCTGGCTGCCCGGCATCGGCATAATGAAATAAACATTTGCCACTTCAAAAAGAAGCAACCCGAGAAAGCCTAACCAGAAAAGTGTTTTCATGTTTTTTAATTGTGTCTTTTACTAAAAACTAAAAGCTCCCCTCCCGTGGAAACGGGAGAGGGTTTTAGTCCGCTATGCTTGTATGAGTATCACTATAAAAAGTTTTAAATATTCAGGCCCAGGGAAATTGTGAATGTTCTTCCATCAGCCGGCAAAATGCCCGGACCCGGATACATTGTTATTCTTCGATTAAAATATTTTTCGTTTGTAAGGTTATTGATGCTTCCGCTAACATGGAATTGCTTTGAAAATTGCCAGCTACAGTTCCAATCCCACAAATCATAGGCAGGTATCAAACCAATAACACCGCTTGAACTTGACACAGTATTAAAAGCATCATTAAAAGTTTTGCTGGTGTAGGCATGTTGAAAAATGGTGGAAACTGTCTTGTATCTGAACTCAAGACCAGTTTTTACGATCCATCGTGGTGTATTCTCAAGGTAATTACCTGAGATATCCGTATTCGTTCCTGATTTATTAATAACACCACTGGTATATTTTGCTTCATCAAACGCAACTGAGCTAAAAATCCGGACATCAGTACCTGACCTGGTTGGGTTAATTAACTTTAGCACTGACAATTCTGCAAAAGCTTCGACACCTTTTGAGACAGAATTCCCAACATTTGTTGTGAGCAGGTTCGAGCTTCCGTCGGGATTCGTTTGAGTGATCAACCCGATCTTATTTCCGTAGAAAAGATAAAAGGCATCAACATCAAACTGGAACACATTGCCAATACGGCCACGGTAACCGAGATCGATATCATAACCTTTACTATCTTTTAAGTCAGGGTCAATTTTATCAAGCCTGTCCGCAGGTGTTACATTGGCATATAAGTAAGGGCGGTAAGCCTGGGAAATATTTGCGATCAGTTGTGAAGTGGAATTCAGGTCATATTGCAAGCCTGCTCCGAACAATGGAAAATTTCTTTTACCAACATAAGAAACAGTTGCGGTCCTGTTATTAATAACCCCGTTAAGATCTGTGTTGATCACTTCATATCTTACACCGGGGGTGAAAGAAAGTTTTGGTGTAAGCTGGAAAATATTTTCAGCGAATACCGCATAATTATCGGTAGTAAACCGCAGATCGATCCCATAATTTTGAGTAAGCGTGAGATCAAAATCACTTCCTGTTGTACCTAGACCCTTTTGTTTCCGCTTCGTTAGTTGATGAAAATACCGGAAGCCACCGGTTATTACACTATTAACTCTCCCTATTTTATAAACATGTAAGAGTCTTGCTTCAGTGGTAAAACCGTTGTAATAATCTCTGTCTACCTGCCGGTGATCATAAGAGCCCAATGCCGTGTTGAATGTATCCGGGATATTAGGTGCGTTTATAAACTGAACGCTATTCCTCTGTCCAAACAATGCATGCGAGGTTATTTCCAGGTATGTGCCCGGAGAAATAGTATAATTGAAAATAACAGCAGGAATATTAATGAAAGGTTGAAAATAGTTCCTCGCACGTTCAGATTGTTTTGCACTTGCTTCAAATTGCTGATCAGTCAAACCTCCTGCTATTTGCTGTATATAATCCATTCTCGAAAACTCAAGTTTGATCTTCATCTTATTATTCAACTGGTACCCGAAATGCACGTAATAAGCATGATAGTTGAATTTCGCATTGTCTCTCCATCCGTCACCATGACGATTGTCATAGTAAGCGTAGTAATTAAATCTGCCCTTTGTACCACCCACCGCGTTGAATGAATTGAAAAAATTATTGTTCCCGGCGGTTTGTTCAAACTCTCCGCCAAAAACTTTACTGGTATCTCCCTCTTTCATTTTATAATTCATCATGCCACCGAACTGCGGACCAAACTGTAATGCAGCGGACCCACGCACCAATTGAATTTCCCGGATGCCCTGTAAAGGAACTGTATAATGATCTTCGGGGTAACCAAACATGTCGGAGTTCGTGTTGTATCCATTCTGCCGCATATTCATTTCAATCGAGCGATGTGAGTCAGTACCTCTTGACCCAATATTTAACTGAGTTCCTGCACCATCCATTTCCCACATGGTAAGCCCTGGTATTTTCGCAAGTGCAGTTCGTCCCAAATTAAAAGAGAGGCCGTTTGTACTGTAAGGCAAGGTCAATGTATTTGTTCTTTTTCCTGCATACACCATCGCTCCTTCAACCTGGGGTAAATAAGAAGCGCCGGATGATCTCAACTTTGAATTCACAAAAACACTATCCAGGGTTTGTACGGGAAGAGTATCGTTTGCATTACCATTCGCGAAATTTTGGGCGAAACAAATGTTTCCACATCCAATGAATAATCCGATCAGGCCATTTATTTTCAAAAAAGTTTTCATTTTATTACCCTAGTCTTAGGCAATCTAAAGGCCTCTCCCGTAGAAACGGGAGAGGGTTTTAGTATGCTATGCTTGTAAGAATTTCAAAATATTTTTTTTTATCCCTTTATGAGAGCGAACCTGTTTGAAGGCCACTTCAAAAAAGTTTTTCTTTCCGTAATAAACCACAATGCCAGCAACACGCCGTAGCTACCACCGCGTTCTATCCATTCCACCAAGCCATACTTCGGATAAAACAATTCGCTTGTGATCTTCCAGAGAAAGAAAATAAATATCAATGATCGTAGTGGACGGATCAATATTGCCAATGCAAAAGCGATCTCCACTGCGCCCACTATATGTGCCACTTGCTGCGGGTCAGAAAATCCCAATGAAGTATATTGATTAAGGAGTGCTTTTTTCTCAATAAGATTGAGCCATCCATGACCCAGCAATATCAAAAAGCCGAAGAGCCGCAGGCAAAAAGCAAGCCTTATGAATGTTTCTTCAGCAGGTTTTTTATCAGGGTCAATGCGTGTAAACCATCCTGCAACATTTTTTGCATTACCGCATAAGATCAAAAATGCAAGCGGCGCACCGTAATTTCCTCCTCGTTCAATAAATTCCGCAAAAGGTTCTCCGGACAATGGCCGCAATAGGGCAGTAAAGGCGCCCCAAACCACTAGCCATGCAGGGATCGCTCTCATTGGATACACCAGCATCAGGATCCCGCACAGCATATCAAAACTTCCCACTACCGGCATTAGTTTGTATGAAAGATCATGTCCAATGCCAAACACGGCAAAATAATTACACCAGACCGGCTTCGTGACGATACCGAAAACCCCATGACCGATAAAGCACATGGCAATAGCGATCTGAAGAGTATAATATATTTTTTTATTTGTTTCCAGGTTTGGCATTTGATCTTATTCTTATTCGGCTCCGTCTGTTACTGCTCTCTGCACTGCAAAATTTCCGACACTTTGCCCTACAGTAAGTCCGGCTTCGCTGTCTGTTTTATAGTGTATGCCTGCATAAAATCTCGACAGGGCTGCTTCTTTCGCCATATCCATATAGGCGTTGGCTCTTTCAGGAATAATGTGCCCAAGTATAGTAGCGGCGGCACCACTAAACGTAGCATGGCCGGATATATAAGACGGGAAGTTGGGTATGCCCGTTAATGTTTTAACGGCCGGGTCTGTCTGTGTAGGCCGGGGATTGAAGTAAAAATATTTTGTGTCCCAGCACACAATGGCTGCGTCCATCTCTGCCATATTTAGTAAAGCCAGATTTCTTGCCCAACGCACTTCACTGTAATTTTTTTGTAAAAAGTCTGCGACTGCAATATCATTCCAATGACCCGGCGGTGTATAGGTTCCCACACCATCGGCCCAGAAATGAACGATCCTGTAATGATCTCTTGTGTCATTTAATGTTATCTGCAATACCTCATCAGCGTCCTTTTTCATTTGGTCGCTTGTAGTAGACGGAGGTGGTCCCGGACGAAGAGAGATCACGCTGAGTGAATCAACTAAAAATCCTTTTACCTTTCCAAATAAGGGCAGCATCGGGGGACGAGCGGGAACCTCAAGACTTATCCATGGTTCTTCACCCTTTGAAGAAGCATTATCTGCCAGTTGTTTCCATATATCCGGGTTTCCCACTGCAGCACCTGCCCTGTCGCCTCTTGCTCTTGTTACAAATTTTTGTGCAACGGCTCTTCCCAGTGCTTCTCCTGCATCAAGATCACTGCGCACATTGACGCCCGCAATTATTCTTGCTCTTTTTTCTTCTTCGGCTTTTTGCTGAATAAAATCCTGGTCACCGGGGAATAATAATTTCAACATCTCCACCGATGCGCCTTCTATTACTGCATCTTCGGAAGGATAAGAAGGAAGATCTGACCTGGGAATAAGAACATTTATACTTGAATCGACTTTATACGGAGCAGGACGATTATATAATCTTTTATAATACCATGCTGCTACTAACGCATCATATTGTGCAGCGGCTACATATGCGTAAGCCCTGGCAGCGTAGGGTGGATTTGCAAATGGGAAATAAGGATAGGCAAGGGGGTTCGCTGCACTGGGTATAGGATATGTTCCATCATCATTTTGATAAGGCGGCAAGTTATGCTTTGCCACCAGTTGACGCATTATTTCATTCCAACGCAGAACAGAGCCCGCACTCCAGTATTTTACAATATCTTTTTCTTCTGAAGTAAGATCAGCCTGCCAGGTTTTTATTTCATTGATCTGGGCAACATAATCGGGAGTGTTGGTGGCGATCGGTGCCGCTACGGCAAACTCCGTCGGACCGGTAAGCAATATTGGTTTCCAGTCACCAGCATTGATATCAATATTAGAAGGACTAAGTGAAGAGATATTATCTGTACGCCCTTCAATACTTTTATTGCAGCTGATATTTATTACAAATACACCTGCAACCATAAGCATCACAACGTAATTATTTCTTTTCATAAAAAAATTTTAGAGGTAATCAGGATTTTGTCTTTTTACCAACATAAAAAGCGTAATAGATGCCTGCACCATATGTGGTTGACTGGCCAACATTTCTGCCGGCAACAACGAAATTGGCGCTTCCTATTAATGATAGTTCTTTGATCTTTTTAATGGTATATTTAACGTAACCGCCTACCGATGTTGAATTCATCCGGTTACTCGGAAATGGCATATTATTTTTTGTGATGTCAAATCCTCCCAGGGTGGTCATGTTCGTCAATAATGCTTCAGCGATCAGGTAATGACCCCTGTATCCTGTGCGCAATTGGTAAAAAGCAACATTGGGCATTTCTACTTCAGTGGTATTGTGCTGCTCAGTATCAAAATAAGCAGGCCTGTCAATATCTACATTACTGCGCCAGATATAAGCGGCAGAACCTGTGGCGGTAAAATTCCCCCTGCGGTAATCTATTATGCCTCGTGCAGTGAGATTTGTTGAACCAAGTCCAATAGCCAAGGGCAAATAATCTATCACATAATTGGATAAGGGAGTAGAGAAACCACCGACGGTGATAAGAGAGAACTGATTTTTTCCAAAGGTTTTGGTAAGAGGTTTCCATTTTACAAAAAGCGACAGGTCCTGCAGGCCATCGACGGCATGCAAGGTTCCCGCAGAGGCTTTTGTCCATACATAAGGTACGCCCACCAGTACATTCAGGTTATTGGTAATTCCATAAGCGCCCATATACATTAACATTTGCGTGGAAACTGTGCCGAGGTTCTGATTATCCCTTTTAAATGTTCCCTCCCAATAATGATCCCACGAAGAGTAATCATAGGTAAATCCATGGCAAGTTTGTTGTTTGTTCATCATGATCGCGTCTAGATCGGTTTGTGCCGATGCCGAGCCGGTCATGGCTATACTGCCTGTTATCATGGTAATGGTCAGTATATTTTTGATCAACATTTTCATTTCAAAAATTTTACAGTTAAAAATTTTGTTTGATCATGACTTCCTGGCTTCTGCCAGGCTAATAAATAAAACCACGCTGCAGAAGAAAGTATTTCTATAAAATGGAAAATCATTCCTGCGTTGATCAAATGATCAGCAGGCTGTAACAACCTGCGCATGAGTGCCGATATCATCCGTCACGCAGCGTTGCGCATTTTGATAAACACCGGCAATAAAAAGAAGAAGTATGATTATTGTAATTCGTTTCATAAATAGCTTTTTGGTTTGATCAACCCGATTTTTTCATTTTCAATCGCTGTACAACAAATTCTCCGAGTTTCGCGCCCCTTACATTACCATTGTCACAGTCAAAACGATAGTGGATGCCTCCATATACTCGTGAAACGCTTGCCTCAGCTGCAGCCTGCCGGAAAGAAGTAAAATCCCGGGCAGGTATACCAAACTCCATTTCAGAAGTATCACGATAGGCGAAATTGTCACCGAAGACTTTCGTCATTGCTTCGGCTGCCGCAGCAGAAATAGTGGAATGTCCACCGGAATAAGATGGGAATGGAGGCGTTTGAAGATATGGGCGCCATTCCTGGTCCACATACCTGTTGATGGCCGTTTCCGGTCTTATATAATTGCTGCGATATTTTTCATCCCATGAACTTATGAAGGCGTCAAATATGGCAATAGATGTCAGCGTATACCCACAGACAGTCGTGCTAAAATCAGCTTTTGATTTTTCTGCTGCAATTCCCACTATATTTTCCCAGTGGCCGGCCGGTGAGAACTTTTTAGTAGCAAACATTACGTGGCCACTTACGTTTAACTTAAATGAATTGTCATCAAAAAAATCAGCGATCCATTTTTGTTCAGCTGTCAAACTATCTCCTACCAGTTTTACTTCCATCATTGCTTTGTAATAATCACTGTTTTTGTTTTTTACATCAAAAACAGGAGGCAACGGAGGTCTGAATTGTGAAGCGGAATCCAAGGCGATTGTTCTTATCTCTCTCCAATGTGGTTCTACAGCCTGTCCATACATGGGAGGCGTAGGGATCCACCGGCCCTCTTCGTTAGTTACAGTATATTTTTCTGCACTACGTGTTTGGGCATAGTTGTCCTTTTTGCTCCATTGAATTATACTGGCAACAATGGTGTCGGAAAATGCAAGTGTATTATCGAGTTCCTCGGAGGGCATTCCTGTGCTGTCGGCCATTCTTTTTAATTCATTGTAGTATCCCATCATACTTCCCTCAGGAAATGTAACAGCGTTTCCCACCTTTGTAAAAGCAAATAAAGCCGCTAAATGAAAATCAATTTTCTTTCCTTGCATTGGCTTCGGCATTACAGGCAATTCCTTAACCTGGCCCGCTAAGCTGATGTAGTTATCATCACCAGCTACGATGCACTCATAAGCAGCAATATTTGCATAAACATAGTTGCGGCTCGCGATCATGGGAGGGAAATTATTTTCAAGCACTACGTCGTTCAGCTTCTTTACTGTTTTGCAATACAGAATGGGATCACTAAAAAACTTTCCATAATCACCAGACCGATGCTTACACGAAACAATTGCAAAGCCAATTAAGGCAGCCAGAAAAAATTTTTTCATTTAGTATTAATAAGTTAAAAAGATGCTTCTACACGATGGTAAGAAGGGCCTAAGATAAGTAAGCATTAAGCTACTTCAGGAGGTTGCTCAGAAACAGGTAAACAAACACTGTTAAGAAATGAAGTTCCCGTATGCAGGGGTTTTTGATTACTATCCTCTACATTTTTGAGATTATAATTCTGTGAGTAGTCGTCGTAATCGCTAAAAATGCTTTTGAAAATATTGCCTAAGGGTGAACTGCTTTTGCCATTGTGCTCCTGGTCAAGCCCGTTGTTTGCCGTAAACAAAATATTGTCGGCGTTCTTAATATCCTGTTTTACTGTGTTGGGAATGCACTTAAGAACCAGGTAGCCATTTTCGATCTTCCTCTTTACATACGCGTAGATATTTCCATTAAGCTCGATCTCACCATAATGCCTTTCAAACTCTGAGGAACTAACCTGGTAGGGCATATCAAGTGCCACCCTGATCTCTATTAACTGGGATTCATCGTAATCGTTCACATCAATTTTCGCTTCAAGTTGTGTATCAGCCTTTTTTTGGAAATAACCAGTAACAAACCGGTAACCGTACCAGTTGAATGCGAGTAGACAAATGAGCAGTATAGCAGCAATCTTTCTCACGAATAGTAGGACACAATTTAAAGGAATTCCCCGAAAAAACAAGTTTGTTTCGAAATCTATGACATCCCTCGGCCTCGGTCTGCTGCTTATCCCCAAAAATCAATTAAAATATTCGAATGGTAACCGATCCTTACATTTCCTTTATATCAATTATGGAAACAATGGCATTAGGGATCTTACTGGTTGTCCACGGTTATGAAAGTACTATTGCGCCTTTTCCTCGCTGTTTTGTTTATCAGCACTACTCTATTGATATTTGCATTCTTTTCCTGGTACCGGCCCAAGTTCAAACCGATGCTCCATCATACCTACCCGGCCGGGCTTGAAAGATCCTCCCTTGAATTAACCCGTTTACGGGCTAAAGCGATCTCGTTAAAGCAATATGCGCTTACTCACCGGTTCAATAAGTCCGTGTGCTTTTTAGTCGATATGAGCGTTGGCTCAGGAAAAAACCGGTTTTTTGTTTATGACCTTGGTAAAGATTCCGTGATCCTTGCCGGCCTGGTTGCGCACGGCAGTTGTGATGCAGGGTTTCAGTTAGCTCCCGGCTTTTCTAATACTCTTAACAGCGGTTGCAGCTCATTGGGCAAATACAAAATTGGAAATCATTACCAGGGAAAATTCGGACTTGCCTATAAATTGCATGGTCTTGATTCATTGAACAGTCATGCTTACGAGCGAAATATCGTCTTGCATTCTTATGGCTGTGTACCTGAGCAGGAAACCGATCGCATCCCCATTTGCAACAGCCGCGGATGCCCAATGGTTTCGCCGGGATTTTTAAATCAGTTGGCGTTGATCATTGATAGATCTAAGAAACCGTTGTTGCTTTGGATATTTGACTAAAGATTGAAAAATCTTACAAAATAAAAATAGGTATTTGCACCTAATTCACAGAACATCCTATCTGAAACTTCAACAAGTTGCAACCTTATTACCTTAGTAACATTATGAACGAATTTAGATTTCAACCTTATTACCTTATCTCGTTAATAATGTAATCAGGTTTTTGTTTATGAAACGCCTTGTGCTACTTAGGTTATAGGTTTGATCAGCTGGTTTTACTGAACTGAAACCTTCAACATTTATTTTATGACGTAGGTTTTCTTTTCAACGCCCACACCTTTTATAGTGAGACTCTTCCATTGAGGAGGTAAAACGGATTTGACTTGCACAATTCCTTTCGGCGTGATATCCAATCCACCAAAACCCATTAACACCGATTGAAGAATACCACCAGCCCCAGTTGAAAAATAAGGATTCGTTCCACCCTTGGTTTCTGCGAGCACTCTAAAAGGGGGATTTAAATTGGGAACATAGGCGTCTTTGAACCAGTGCCATGCCTTGTCTTTATCACCAAGTCTTGAATACAATAAAGTGAAAATGGCTTGCGTCATGGCAGGAGTGCCCTCATCGGGTATTCTTGTTTCATAATATTCCAGGTCTTTCCGGACCTGGTTCATGTCAGTGATCTGTTTCAAGGGATAAGCCAACAAGTTTACGTCGGCCTGTTTTATCTTCTCGCCGTGATAACTTGCATGTTCACTGGTAACCCCATTCTCTAATTTTAAGATTGGGATATTATTAGCCACATTCATCCAGTCTGGATCAGGGGTGATACCTAAAATTTTTGCAGCTTCAGTCGCATTTTGAAGGTTCGATTTTGCTGCTGCATTAGTAAAAGCATTATTATCTACATTCTCTGCCCATTCATCTGCTGCCACTACATTTTTAATTTCGTATTTACCGGGGCCATTTCGTTCAACACGTGAAGCCCAAAAATCAGCGGTCGCTGATAAAATGGGCCATCCCCTTTCGCGGAGCCAGTTCTTATCCTGCGTTACACAATAATAATTCCAGGCAGCAATACTTACACAAGCCGTGATATGATGTTCGAATGGCCCACTTAAGGCCCACACAGGAGTTTCCTCTACTCCTGTTTCGGCGCTTTCCCAGGGAAACATGGCTCCCTTGAATCCATTAGCAAATGCATTTCGTTTTGCGGCTTCGAGGCGTTGATAACGGTATTCTACCATGCTCTTCGCAATTTCCGGATGCAAAACCAAGAGGGATGGAAACATCCAGAGCTCAGTGTCCCAAAATACATGGCCATTATAGCCCAAACCGCTTAAACCCATTGGTGATGGAGAAAGAGCTGTACCTTCTCTCGTAAAGGAATAAAGATGATACAGCATGCTGTGAATATCCTGCTGGCTCTGATCGTCCCCTTCGATCACGATATCACTTTGCCATAGACCATCCCACGCTTTGTTATGAAAATTTACCAGTCGATCCCTGCCTTCGAGTTTTGCGTAAATGGTAAGACGCTCGGCTTCATTCAAAGGATCATCGTGATGCGCAGATGTAATGGAAGAACCGGCAATGGAAAAACGATAGGTTTCGCCGGCCTTGATTTTTTTACTGAATTTCATCAGGTGCATATTGTTGTCCCACATTTCATGGATCACTCTCGGTTCCTGCCCATGCGGTTCAGAAAACAGGAACGTATTGGAAGCGCACATCAGTAATTTACCGGTTGGGCTTTTCGCCGAAGAAGTAAGCAGGCTTATTACTACATGAGGCCTGTCAATTTCATTATAATAATTCTGTACATCCCTCAATGCATCAGGCGCCTCCATCACACTGGCGCCCGTAATATCAATATCTTTTTTTGCAGTGATGCTGATATCCATTAAAACAGTAAAAGGTAAATGGCGTAAGGAATAATAGGTGTAGGAAACGCTGGCTTTATCACCGTAATCAAAGCGGGAGGTAAAATTTGCATGCCGCATGTCGAGTTCCTGTTGAAAATTGGAAACAGATCTGCCATCGAGCCGTTTTCCATCTACTTCGAGATACATATTCAACAGGTTAAAACTGCGGAGAAAGTTGCTCACTCTTCCTCTTCCATAAAGGTCATACGCGCCGGCGAGAACAACATCTTTGACCTTAAAAGGTTCGGGTGAGGAAACGATACCGATCATTCCATTCGCTACAGTAACTCCATAATAACTGGATGGGTCTATTTTATCTGCCTTGACCTTCCAGATGTCGACTGATTGAGGAAAGGCATTTATAAACAAACCAATTACAAGGCAGAGGCAGAGCGATCTTCTCATATAGCTTCTTTACGATCGGCTAATTTAAGTAAACCGATTTAATTACGCGGAGTCGGCATTCAGTGAAAATATCTAACTTGCCAGTTTTGAATGTAATCCCGATCATGAAAAAAATTATTTTATTCATTTCGATCTTTCTTATCATTTGTATTGCTGCGGTCTACATTTTTTTCCCAAAGAAACTATTCCTCTCTAGCGCGTTATCTTTTCACGCCAATGGCGATGGCCTTTATCGATCCCTGGCAGAAGATATCAATTGGAAGAAGTGGTGGCCCGGGACCGTTACAGGAACCGATAACAATTCATTACGATTCACACATGATAATTGTGATTTCCAGGTCCGCAAGCTCCTTTATAGTGCCATTCAATTAACACTTATCAAAAATGGCGATTCTTCAGACGGTTTGCTGAGAATAATTCGTTTTAATAATGATAGTATCAGGATTGAACTTTTATCAGAATTAAATGCTTCCCCGGATCCATTTAGCCGGGTCTCCACGTATTTCCGTGGGAAACGAATCGAAAAGACATTTGATGATATTGTGTCGTCATTGAGCAAATATGCAAGTGACAAAAGGAATATATATGGTTTCAACATCAAAAATGAAATAGTACCGTTCCAAAACCTGGTATCAACAAAGCAATCATTTTCCCATTATCCAACAACAGAAGATGTTTACACGATGATTGGGCGGCTGAGAAACTATATTGATCGATCCGGCGCAAAAGAATTATTCTCACCTATGCTTAACATTAAAAAGATTGACAGTGCAACTTACACAGCCCAGGCAGGACTTCCGGTTGACAGAGCGCTTCCGGATAAAGACGATATCTCCTCAAAATGGATGATGAAGGGAGGCAACATATTGGCGGGTGAAGTGACTGGTGGGCAAAAGCAAATCGAGGAGGCCCAACGACAAATGGAATTATATATCATGGACTATCAACGTTCGATCATCGCTATACCATTTCAAATGCTGATCACAGACAGATCGAAGGAACCCGATAGTACAAAATGGGTTACGCGTATTTACTACCCGGTGGTGTAGATCATTTGTAATACCGTATCACCCTGGTACTGTCATTATTTTTGGCGAGAATAAAAGCATCCTGGCCCGCTATGCTTATCTTCCTGATGTGCCGAACCTGTCCCCTAACCTCCAATCCATTGATGTTCTCACAATCAAAATTGCCTTTGCCTCTATTGATAAGAATAGTTCCGAAGTCGGCATCATACCTTCCCATCTGGATATTGTTGTCGTAATAATTTCCCATCAATAAAATGTCCGGCAAACCATCGGCATTTGCATCGACGACCGCCGCATCCCGGTAAGAAGTTAATTGTGCTTGCCAGGGCAATGCTTTTACGGTGAAATTCATGTTCCCATCATTTACCAGGATAGCGTTCGCGAAATAATTCGCTGTGTGTACCTGGGCTTCCTCCAGCTTTTTTTCTTCAAAAATTTCGTCGATATCTGCTTTCGCAAAATCCTCAGCGTATAAAAATTTTTTCTTGATATTAGGAAGTTGGCGTTGCAGTTCATCTTTACTGGCAAAGGGTAGTTCCTTTCCATTCATGTAATAAGTCATTATCTGTTCCTTTTTCCCGTTATCATCAAAATCATTATAATACAATCTCACAGGCTCTTCATCAGATGCCTTTAACCGGCTGTTCAGACCCAGGTTGCCGGCGATAAGATCGGTATCTCCATCATTGTCGACATCGACCGGGAGTATAAAATTCCACCAGCCGTTTTTCTCCGTTAATTGTTTTTTATTAAATTTTCCCGCCTCATTGATAAAGGCCGTGATCCCTCCCCACTCACAAGAGACGATCAGGTCTTTGCTTCCATCTTTGTTTATATCACACCACACGGCATTTGTAACCATCCCGATTTGCGACAAGTCGTTCGCATATTTTCCTGTGACATCCGTAAACTTCCCTGTACCATCGTTCTGCAGTAAATAGGAATGAGGGATCTCACCGTATGTCTGGGGTATCGCTCGTCCCCCGACGAACAGATCGACAAAACCATCGCCGTTAAAATCATATGGCACAACACAGGAAAAAGTTTCATACAAATTGCTGAATGCATTTTGGAGTTTTGTAAAATGAGCTTTGCCGTCATTTAAATATACCCGCGGTAATAAATGTTCATCGGTTCCATAATATTCATTCCCTCCGCTGGCTACTACCAGATCCACGTTGCCATCATTATTTACATCTGCCCATACGGCATCAACGTCTTCATACATACTGTCAACATGCATGGCCGGTTGCTCTGTTCTTATAAATTTTCCATTGGGCTGTTGCAAATAGATAGCGTTGTGAAAGGTTTTGGACGAGCCAATAAATACGTCCTGCAATCCATCACGATTGATATCGGCAACCGCCAGCGCTGGTCCTTCCGCAGAGATCATGTGCGGGATCAGCGGTTCGCGATTAAATTCAATAAAAGGATTTTCTTCATGCTTGTAGTCAAGATGTACAGATGAGGTAATGTCCTCCATTGGTTTCGTCCTGTTAATGTGAACAGAGGTAATTCTTCGGTAATCAAATTGTGGAAGCCCTTTTTGATAGGAAAAAGCGAGGGCAGGATGGTCGATGGTGATAGGTTGATAAGAATTATCCGGCCAGACCAGGAAAGCAGAATCCACTTTTGTTTTGGCAAGTCCAATATGAATGGGCACTTCCATGCTTGACTGGAAGCCCTTCACGGGATTGTTTTCATAAGTTCTGATACCACCATTTGCAAACAAAATTATTTTAGCGCCTATAGCGTTGATATTTTTTTCGGGTCCTTTTAATTTGATCTCTGCGTATGATCTGTCTTTTTTATCGTTGCTCTTGTTTTCATAAACAAGTACAGGGTCGTCAATATTATTGACTACGACGTCAAGGTCTCCGTCATTATCCAGGTCAGCATACACTGCACCATTTGAATAAGTAGATTTATCGTTGGCGATACTGTCATCCAGGTCCTGGAAACTAAGATCACCTTTGTTCCTGAAAAATTTATTGGGAATTTTTATCTGCGGGAACCGGCTGATAAGGTTCATGTCTTTTTCACCCAATTTATTTTCGCCGAGCTTCCGCTGTATCTCTTCATTGGAAATAAAATTCACATAATCCATATCATTCAGTCGCTTCGGGATCCCATTTGAAATAAACAGGTCTTTCAAACCATCGTTATCAAAATCCATCCATAATGGCGCCCAACTCCAGTCCGTGGCGTAAATTCCGGAATAGAGACCTACTTCGCTAAAAAGACCGTTTCGCCGGTTGTATTGCAGGTTATTCCTGGAGTACTGGTAATTATATCCCGCGCCAATTTTCTGTTGAAAGACATCGTAGTCATCGTCACCTAAGGACCTCTTTAGTATATAAGGATCGGCCGGAAGCATATCCACAGAGATGATCTCGGGGTAACCATCATTGTTTATGTCAGCGACGTCAACTCCCATTGAATACCGGCTGGTATGCATCAGATGCTGGTCGGTCTCATCCGAAAATTTTCCATTTTTCTGATTAATGTATAGATAATCGTTTTCGTGAAAATCATTGCCTATGTATAGATCGGGCCAGCCATCCAGGTTTATATCTGCAACAACAACCCCCAGTCCAAAACTGATCGCTGAACTGTTAATACCTGTTTCTTTTGTTACATCGGTAAATGCCCCCTTCTCGCCTCCACCCGTGGGCGAGGTGATATCATTCCTGTAAATGCGATCACCGGAAAGTATGCTGTAGGTTCCAAGGAAATTAGTACGAGGGGCAAATGTTCCATTTTGATGAACAGCATGATTCAACAAAAACATGTCAAGGTCACCATCCATATCATAATCAAAAAAAACAGCCTGCGTGCTGAAGCCTGAGAAATCCAATCCATATTCTTTTGCTTCGTCCCTGAAATAAGGAACTCCATTTTTATCGAGGCCCTGGCAAATGAGAAGTTGATTTTTGCTATGAAGTGTTTTATAGTTGCCGACACGGCATACATAAATATCAGGTAAGCCGTCATTATTGATATCAACCACCGATACGCCTGTTGACCAGGCGCCATCCTGTGGTATTTTAGCTTCGGTTGTTACATCTTTAAATTTTAATTGGCCCTGGTTGAGGAACAATTTATTTTCACCCTGGTTGGAGGCGAAGAAAAGGTCGATCAGGCCATCCTTGTTGAAATCCCCTGCGCCGATGCCGGCACCGTTGTAGAAATACATGTAATCAAACATGTTGAATTCCTGGGTTGACTTCAGAGTGTTGGCAAAGTGAAGGCCGGTCTTATCATCACTCAACACTTCAAATATCGTATGCTTGCTCTCGTGTTTCCCGCAACTACTTAATAAAAAAGTTATGAAAACGATAAGAAAAGACTTACTGCTTTCCCTGTGCGCACAATAAAATATGTTATGACCTCTTATCATGAAAATTAGCAAACAAGTCCTACTTGACTTTATCTTTTACCCGGTATAAAACCGGATATTCATCATTCTGCAAAAAAAGTAAATAGTCTTCCCCGCGGATATGGATCTCTTCTATATCCCGCAACTGGCCACTGAGATTTAACCCCGTCCTGTTCGGTTCCATCCACTTAAAATTACCGTCGCCAGTATTTAATAATGCATCACCCATACTTGCATCGAGTCGTTCCAGTTGCGGAATAAAATCAAACTGGTTACCCCCGCTGATGATGTCAACCTTACCGTCATTGTTTATATCCATGCAATGAATAGCATTCACAGATGAAAGCTGTATCATCGGTGGAAGTTTCTCAACAATAAATTGTCCATCGCCCTTATTGATAGCGATGCAAGACGAGGAATGATCAAATTGTTTGACCAGGGCCTTATTCAATGCCTCGGCCGGGATCAGCTCCTGTACGGACTTTGTTGCATACTCTGCATGCTTTAAATTATTTTTTTTCAAAAACGGCATTGCATCTTCCAGGTCATGTTTCAGAAATACCGGTTTGTCCTTTCCATCTACGGTGTAGGTAAGAATTTTATCAATAATGCCATTCTGATCGAAATCATTCACCCACAGTTTTACGGGGTGAGTTGAGTCTGGCCTCAGGTAAAAATTCTCCCCAATATTCCCGAGCACCAGGTCTGTCTTACCATCATTGTTAATGTCGGCCGTGGTGATCGTTTGCCACCATCCGAACAGATCATTGATGTTGGTTTTAATTTCTTTAAAATGATCTTTGTCAAAAGAAAAAATTCTCGGCGCCATCCATTCTCCAACAATGATCAACTCTTTTTGTGCATCACCGGTGACGTCAGTCCAGGTTGCTCCTGTAACCATGCCAATATCAGCAATATCAGGATTCTTATTCTTTGCTATATCTGCGAAATGACCGCTACCGTCATTTACAAACAAGTAGCTTGAGGGATCCAATCCATATTCGCTGGGCACACTCCTGCCTCCAACAAACAGATCAAGGTCTCCGTCATTGTCAAAATCGTAAGCCGCCGCGACGCTTATGTTTGCATTGTTAACGGGAAAAGCGTTCGGATCCAGTTCAAAATTTCCTTTGCCATCATTCTTAAATAGCCGCAACTGCAACTGCCTGCTGTTGACGGGAACATTATTTCCTCCCGGGCAGATCAGCAAGTCAAGGTCTCCGTCTTTATCACAATCAAAAAGCAAAACAGCGATATCCTCAAAATCGACGAACTGATCAAGAGCTTTCTCATCTTTTTTTATAAATTGACCATCCTCCTTCTGCAGGTACAATTGTCCCGGGTGCCCTGCCGTGCCTCCAATAAAAACATCTTCCAGCCCATCCCCATTCACATCCCCCACCGCTGCCTTTGGACCTTCACGTGAAAGCATTCGCGGAATATTTCTTTCATAGAAAAAATCGACGTAATCATCCTCGGTGTGCTTTTCAAAATTATTTTTTACCTGGGTGAACATTGTATTGGTCTCAACCGGAATTTTCAACGCCGGCACCGGATATTTTTTTTCTTCACTTTCCTTTAGCTTGTAGACCTTATTGATAGCCGGGTGAATATATTTAGAATAAGAAAGGTCAGGCCACTTAACGATCATGGAATCGATTTGTTTCGCTTTTCCCAGGCCAACAACAATTTTATAGTCCATTGATGATTGAAACCCGCGACTCGGAATTACTTCACGGTTTAAAACCTGGTCGCCTTCATATATTTTGATCTTACTTCCGACAGCAAATTTATTTTTGTCCGTGCCTGCCAGGGAAATCCCGATATAATTGTTCTGATTCAACTCTCTCGAATTATTCCTGTACACGAAGGCAGGTTGGTTCACGTTATTGACCACTATATCCATGTCGCCATCATTATCGAGGTCACCATAGGCTGCACCATTTGAAAACGATGCCTGGTTGAATCCCCAGCTAAGGCCAATATCTTTGAATGAAAGGTCGCCTTTGTTCCGATATACTTTATTCAGCACATGAATGGAAGGCATTTTGTCAATGATCACCTGCATGTCTTCCTTTTTCCCGGTAGCGATCATTTTATTCATGATATCATTCGCAGAAAAATCGAGAAAGTCCTGGTTGATCAGGTCATGATAAATGCCGTTACATACATAAAGATCAAGCAGACCATCGTTGTCTGCATCAAACATCAAACCACCCCAACTCCAATCCGTTGCTGAAACTCCCGTGTAATTGGCAATATCCGCAAATCTTCCATTTTTGTTATTTAGCTGCAATGTGTTTTGAAAGTATTGATGATAAAACCCTTTCTGCTGCCTGAGGCGATTCACATTGATATCTTCAAATGTCAATGTTGTTTTCATCCGGTAGTCATCACCAGGTAACATATCTGTTGTAAAAATATCGGCATACCCATCATTATTTATGTCCCCGAAGTCGGCACCCATCGAAGCAAGGCTCGTGTGTTGCATGCACTGCTCCAAGTCATCCTTAAAAGTTCCATTCTTCTGATTGATATATAAATAATCTCTTTCATAATAGTCATTCGATACATACACATCCGGATAACCATCGTCATTCACATCACCCACTGTTACACCTAGTCCAAAACTGATGAGACTCCCATGAATACCGGCTTGCTTTGTTACATCGGTAAAGTGTCCATTATCATTGCGCAGTAAATGATCACCTCCTCCTTTCCAGGTGGGCGCCACCGCCCAGTCAGCATCAGGAAGATCCCGCTGATTAGCGAAATTGAGGCTGGTGGGTGAAATAGGACTGTTATTGATTATAAAACAATCAAGGTCCCCGTCAAGATCATAATCAAAAAATGAAACCTGTGTTGTATACCCTGCGTCATCCAATCCATATTGGGCTGCGGATTCCGTAAAAGTGAGGTCGTGGTTGTTGATGAATAATTGGTTTCTCCGCAAGGAAGAGTCATCCATGCTTCCTGCATTGCATACATAAATATCCAGCCAGCCATCATTGTTGATATCGGCCATTACAACACCTGTACTCCATTGCTTTTTCTCTCTGAAACCGGCTTTATCAGAAATATCTTCAAATTTAAAGTTACCCTGGTTAAGATATAATTTATTGCTACCCTGGTTAGCGGTGAAAAAAACATCCGCAAGACCATCATTATTGATATCACCAATGCCCACCCCTCCGCCGTTATAGAAGTTGCGATAGTTTAAAATATTCAGCTCCTTCGTATCATGGACAGTATTGACAAAATGAACCCCTGTGCTGTCCATTAAACTAAACAACGTTTTTTCTGCAGTTTTTTGTCTGCAGGAAAACAGGATCATAGTGACAAGGCCGGTTATAAATGAAAAAATGATTCGCACTTTCAATTATTTCAGATAAGCGATTTATTTTTTAGTTGAGATCTTATTCAGCTTATATAACACGGGAAATTCGTTATTTTGAAGAAATAGAAGACAATCTTCGTTTTTGGTTTTTATTTCTGCAATATCCCTTTCTTCACCTCTCAGGTGCAATCCTGTTTTTGTTGCCTCCTTCCAAACAAACTCGCCGTTTCCTTTATTAACCAGCACATCACCGAGACTTGCGTCAAGTCTTTCAAACTGCGGCAGAAAACCGAACTGATTTCCACCGGTAACAAGATCAACATGTCCATCGCCATTTACATCCATGCAATGTATCACATTGATACAAGATAGTTGCATCATGGGTGGCAGTTTCTGAACGGTGAAATTACCGTTGCCATTATTGATGGCAACACATGAGCTACAGTAATTAAATTTTTTAACTACAGACTTGCTCAACAATTCTTCAGGAAATAACTCCTGTATCGATCTTCGTGAATAGGCTTCATTTTTTAAGTTGGCTTTTTTAATCGACGGCAGCTGGTCTTCTATATCTCTTTTTAGAAATACCGGCCTATCTTTTTCATCAACGGTATACGTCATGATCTTTTCGACGCTGTTATTCTGATCATAATCATTTATCCATAACTTGACCGGTTTTTTCTCATCCGGTTGTAGGTAAAAATTCTCGCCAATGTTGCCTAATACCAGGTCCATTTTTCCATCTCCGTTTACGTCCGCTGAAGACACAGTTTGCCACCAGCCAAACATGTTATCCAGGTTTGTTTTTACCTCTTCAAAGCGGTTTCCTTTGAACGAAAAAATTCTCGGTGCCATCCATTCACCTGCAACAACTAATTCCTTCTGAGTATCACTTACAACATCGGCCCACACCGCACCGCAAACCATACCAATGTCAGCGATCCCGGAACCTTGTGTTTTTGCCACATCTCTGAAATGACCACTGCCATCGTTTACAAAAAGAAAACTCTCCGGAGTTACACCATACAATTCAGGGTAACTTCTTGAACCGATGAACAGATCCGTATACCCATCACCATTGAAATCATTGGCGATGGCAACCGATACATTTGTGCCCACATTGGGGAATGCAGAAGCATCCAGCGAAAAATTTCCCTTGCCATCGTTTTTGAATAAACGCAGTTGAAGCTCCCTGCTGCCGGGTGCTACATTATTTCCTCCCGGGCAGATCAACAGATCAAGGTCGCCATCGTGATCACAATCGAATAAAAGGACGGCCACATCTTCAAAATCCGAAAACTGTTTAAATTCCTTTTGCTCTTTTTTTACAAACTTGCCATTCGAATTTTGAATGTATAGTTGGCCAGGATGACCGGGAGTTCCTCCAATGAATAAGTCGTCAAGTCCGTCACCATTTACATCACCCACCGCCGCCCTGGGTCCTTCCTTTGAAAGCAGGCGCGGGATATTGCGTTCCGTATAAAAATCGATCACATCATTTTCTTCGTGCTTATCAAAATTGCTTTCAATTTTTGTAAAAAAGGTTGATTGATCTTCTTTGATGGAATCGGGCATGATGTTCTTTGCATCGGGTTCCTGGATGACAAAGGTTTGGTTCATGGCCGGTTTTTCAAGTTTTGAAAACGACCTGTCCGGCCATACTATAATAATAGAATCGATGTTTGTGATCTTTCCTAAACCAATAATGATCTTATAATCAACGGAAGATTGAAATCCCCTGCTGGGAACCATTTCCCTGGATAGTATTTCATTGCCTGCATATAATTTTACCTGGCTTCCAATGGCAAACGTATTTTTTCCTTTTCCCTTTAATGAGATGGCGACGTAGTTGTTGCGATTCAATTCACGGGAATTATTTTTATAAACAAACGCCGGTTGATTTTCATTATTTACTAACAGGTCAAGATCACCATCATTATCCAGGTCGCCATAGGCAGCGCCATTGGAAAAGCTGGGCTGATTAAGACCCCAGCTCTCTCCGATATCAGTAAATTTCAAATTGCCGTTGTTATGATAAACCTTATTTGGAAGCGGTGTCCTTGGAATTTGCTTTAACAATTGATCCACTTCTTTCTTTTTTCCCGTAAGCACCATTTTGTGATAGGTCTCGTCAGCAAAAAAATTCATGAAATCCAAACTGGTGACATCCCTGTTCACACCATTACATACATAAATATCATTCCATCCATCATTGTCCATGTCAAACATTAATGCACCCCAGCTCCAATCTGTTGCGCAAACGCCGCTGTAATTCGCTATATCCTTGAACATCCCGTTCTTATTATTTAGCTGGAGGCAGTTTTGCGTGTATTGGTAATAAAATCCCGCCTTTAATTTAGCATTGAACAGGTCAATATTATCAAAAGCTCCTGTTGTTTTTAACCTGTAATCATTCAATGGAAGCATGTCTGTCGTAAACAGATCGGGATAGCCATCATTATTTATATCGGCAATATCAGCACCCATTGATGAAAAACTCGTGTGTTGCATCCAATCCTCCAATTCATCTTTAAACGTTCCGTCTTTTTGATTGATGTATAAATAATCTCTTTCGTAAGAATCATTTGACACAAATACGTCGGGATAGCCATCGCCGTTTATATCACCAACAGAAACTCCCAATCCAAAACTGATAAGACTTCCGTGAATCCCTGCTTCTTTTGTTACTTCAGTGAAATGCCCATCGTCATTCCGGAACAAATGATCACCGCCGCCTTTTAAAAAATCTGCTACCGGCCACTGGTTCTCAGGCAGATCACGTCGATTCGAATAATTCAATTGGTTTATTGGGATGGGACTGTTATTGATCATAAAACAATCCAGGTCGCCATCGAGATCGTAATCAAAAAAAGAAACCTGTGTTGTATAGGCAGAAATATCAAGGCCATATTGAGCAGCAGATTCGGTAAAGCCGACCTCACCCCGGCCCTCTCCTGAAGGAGAGGGAGAAGGCCCATTATTGATATAAAGTTTGTTCTTCCTGTTGCCTGTCCTCATACGTCCTGACGAGCAAACGTAGATGTCAAGCCAGCCATCTCCATTTATATCGGCGAACACGACACCCGTGTTCCACTTGTCGTCTTTAATGATACCGGCCTTGTCACTAATGTCTTCAAACTTAAAATTGCCTTTGTTAAGGTATAGCTTATTGGCGCCTTGATTAGAGGTTAAGAACACGTCTGGAAGTCCATCATTATTAATGTCACCGATAGCAACACCTCCGCCGTTATAAAAATTCCGGAATAGAAAACTATTTTCAAGACTGTCGTCTTCAACTTTGTTGTCAAAATTGATCCCCGAATCTTCAACCAGCTGAAATAAACTGTTCTCGTTTTTTTTGTTATTACAGGACAAGAAGAGCAGTACAATCGCGTACACAATCGCCAGGCGCATCTTCAGTTGATATTTAAGCAGAAACAATTTCAAAAAAAGAAAGGTCATTAAAAAAAATGACCTTTCACAATTTTATGACTAATCAATCACTATTCGTATCCCGGATTCTGAACCAAATTGGGATTTGCGGCTAAAGCCTGGTTTGGTACAGGGAATACAAGATATTTTGGATCGTCACTCGGTTTATAAGCCCAGGGTTTCAAAAACATTCCAAAACGGATCAGGTCAGGTCTTCTTTGGCTTTCCCAATAAAGTTCCCTGCCTCTTTCTGCCAGCAATGTGGTAGGGTCATTTAAATTTGAAGTGTTCACTAAAGTCATAGAAGCAACAGGGGTAGCATCCCTGGCCGTTCTTAGGTCATTGACAAGGAGCAGTGCAGCGCCCGTCACATCGTTTGAGTGAGCCAGCCTGGTCATTGCTTCTGCTGTCATCAGCACTACATCAGAATACCTGAATACCATGAACCAGTTTCCAGACTTCGCACTATAAGTAGCGCTACCATTGGTGAAATCAGGCGGATATTTTTCAACACGAATTCCGGTAACTTCCAGGTTTGGACCTGTTTCGATCATGTTAGCAGAAATATTTGGATCAAACGACAACGGATTTCCTTTTCTATCCTTCAATGCAGTATTGGTCTCATTAAATTGTTGCCCGATCATCAGCCCTGGTCTTTGTCCACTCTTATCAGTAACCCCCTTGTAAAACCTTCCACCGATCCTTTGGTCAACTGCAGTATCGGCCAAATGCGGATGCAATGCATCCAGCGGCGTTGGAACACCAAAGCTGTTATAAAAATCAGCTACAGTTGAAAACCCGTTCCATCCGGCGTTAGGGTTATTCGGAGTGTATTGATTGTAGTGGAGTGTCATGAACCAACGGGTCCTTATTCCATCATCGATATCGGTACGATTCGGGTATGCTAAGATGCCTTCAGTAGAGTTTTTATTCGTAACGGCAAAATTGGCGAAATATTCAGACATGTATGAGTACGTTCCGCTGCTAATGATAGTGTTCCCTAACGTGACTACTTGTTGCATATCGGCATCGTCAAAAGTAGGTGCAGCGCGATTGGAGAAAGCTCCTTTGTTAAGATAGCATTTCATTAAGAGAGTCCTCGCTGCGTCCTTATTAGCTACGGCCATATTTGCAACTCCACCGTCTACCAGATCGGGAATAATAGCGGTCAATTCATCAATGATAAACTGTACCGCCGGAGCACCTGTTTTGACCTCGGGAGCATTCAGCAAATTCTCTCCAGGCTGCCTGATCGGGTACTGGTTGAATATATCCAGCAAGGTATACAATGAAAGAGCTCTCAAAAAACGTGCTTGCGCAGCTTGAGACGCAGAGGGACTAAATGCAAGCACATTCGTAGCATCAAAGTTTAATTTGTTCAGATTGTTGAATGTATTCAATGTATTCGCATCATCTGCATTAAACTGGTGAGCATGAATAATGCGCCATGCACCATTGTCATCCCAGTCACCGCCCCTGGTAGGCACTAAGGAAAGATCTGAAGAGTTCTCCTGCAGGCTCAGCACCTGTCCCTGGTCATTAAGGAAAGGGCCGCCAATGTCTTTATAAGCCGCCTGCAACAGCAATTCTGTACCTGCAGCGCCCAGGGCACTGGATGTTTGGTCACTGGTCAGATTGCTCCTTAACTTTTCATCTAATTTGGTACAACTTACAATAGTTATTGTCAGTAGAACTCCAACTATCTTTAAGTTTCTATATGAGAGCATAGCTTTATTTTTTTAGATTAGATTATTGATTATAGAGAAAAATTCAAACCAATTGTGATCGTCCTTGGTGTCGGGTATGGAATATACTCGATCGACCTTGAAGGATATCCGCCATTGTTTTTATCAATATTTACTTCAGGATCAAATCCAGTGAATTTTGACGATACAAATAAATTGGTGCCACTTACAAATACACTTAGATTCTTTACGTATCTGCCAGCGTCTCCGATAGAATACGAAATGGTTGCATTACGTAACTTGAAATAATTCCCATTTTCCAAAAACCTGTCAGATGCTCCTACCCCGCTGCTTGGCTTTTCTGCGGACTCAAACGCTGCCTGGTCTATATTTCTGCCCTGAACGATCCCCGAGATATTGGTAACGCTGGTCCTTGTGTTATTATAGATCAAATATCCTCCTGCGCCACCTGCGTTTAAATTGAAGTTAAACTTCTTGTACGCAATATTAACTGTACCGCCATAGATCGTGTGAGGATTCGGATCACCTGCAAAATATATCTCATCGGCGCCACCTATCTGTTGGTTGCCATTAGCGTCAAATCCTTTAAACGGTTTCAGGTAAAACTCATTAACGGGCTGATCATTCGTAATAATTTGAGATAATGTTCCCGACACACCTTGTCCATCTATTGTACCTGTCATGATCACTAAAGGAGTTTTGGTGCCTGGAGCAAAGAACTCTGTCAGCTTGTTCTTATTGTTGGCTATATTGAATGTCGCGTCTAAAGTGAAGTCATTCTTCTGAATAATTGTCGCTCCAATGGCAAATTCAAAACCGGTGTTCTTCAAATGACCTGGAATATTGATCCAGTAAGTAGAAGCAGGCGCCGGTTGGATAGCAACACTTTGGAATAATATATCAGTGGTTGTTTTGTCATAATAATCCAGCGCGCCATATATTCTTCCATTAAGAAGGGAATAGTCAACTCCAATATCGTAAGATGTCGTTGTTTCCCATTTCAGATCCGGGTTAGCCACATTGACCTGGCTGGCCGTATTGTAAGCAGTGAACCCAAACTGTTCCTGTGATGCGCCTGAGGGAAATTCCTGGTTCCCTGTCTTTCCCCATGAAGCCCTGAGTGCAAGAGATGAGAATATCCCACCTTTCTTCATAAAGTCTTCATTACTGATCAACCATTTTCCGGCAATTGAAGGGAAGTAACCGTATTTATTGTTCTCTCCAAATCTGCTGGATCCATCAGCCCTGAAAGTACCGGTCAAAAAGAATTTATTGTTATAGTTTAATATTGCCCTGACAAAATAGGACTGCAGTTCGGTTGTCGGATCAACAAAAGTGATCGGCAAATTTTGAGAACGGCCATCCTGTAACATTGCAGTATAAGGAATATCAATAAGATTGTCCTGTGTCAAATTAGTATTGAATCCGCTAGCTGAAAAACTACTGGTTGAGTAATCCGATTTCCAATACTCAAATCCCGCCGTTGCGTTCAGGTTAAGTTTTTGTGTGAGATCTGTGACAAAATTTAATGTATGTGTAAACGTCTGCGACGTCAACACAGAATTAGTAATAGCGCCGATCCCATTGCCTGACAAACCTGAATAACCCTGCAGCCATCCATATTCGTTCGTGTTTCTGTACCCGGCACCGTGATTGATCGCATACAGGAATTTATAATCAAGTCCTTTAGCCAATCTAAATGTGGCAGAGATATTTCCTAAGTAGGTATTTACGTTCGCGACGTCTGTTATACCGTCGGTCAATGCCAATGGATTACCTGAACCGTTCGCCGGGAAAATAAAATGTCCTGAACCATCTTTGAAAGGTTGCGTAGGATTCCATTGTAACACGGAACTGATCAGGTCACCCTGCGAACCCACCTGGTTTACGACAGCACCAATATCTTCCCTGGTATGGCCGGCGATCAGGTCAAAATCAATCGTCAGTCTTTTGTTCAAAAATTTGTACTGGCCACCGAAGTTTCCAAGGAATCTGTCCAGCGAGGTCTTTCTAATAAATCCCTGGGTCTGCGATCCAAGAAAAGACACCCTGAATTTGCCTGTTTCATTTCCACCACTAAGCGCTATTGAATAATTCTGGGACATGTTCTTATTGACGATCTCATCTTGCGCATCTATATTTTGGCCACCATCAAGAGTTGAAGCATTCGGAACGCTGTACTTGCTTAGCCCACTTCTAAACTGACCCGCATCGAGAACCTCATATTTTTTCATGTACCCGGCAAAAACACCGAAGCTTGTTGCAAACTCAAGCTTGGTGGGCCCCGATGAACCTCTTTTGGTTGTAATTACGATCACTCCATTTGCTCCACGGGAACCATAGATCGCCGAGGAAGACGCATCCTTAAGAACATCGATAGACGCGATATCATTTGGATTAATATAAATAAGCGGATTTGATTCCGGGGTTGGTCCGAAGCCTCCTAAATTCAGGCTCGGCCTTGCCGTCCTTCCATCCAGGATCACACCATCCACAACATAAATTGGGTTGTTACCACCTCGAATGGAGTTGTTTCCGCGGATCTTCACAGTTGTTGCAGCTCCAGGCTGTCCGCTGTTCTGAGTAATTTCCAATCCGGGAACCTTACTTTGTAACAACTGGTCCGGTGAGGTTATCACACCTTTGTTAAAATCCTTTGCCTGCACGGTAGAGATCGATCCGGTAACATCTCTTCTCTTTGATGTACCGTACCCGATCACAACAATTTCATTTAAGCTGGCTCCGGTTGCGACAAGTAAAACGTCAACTACCGTTACCCCGGTTATACTCACTTCCTGGCTCGCATAACCTACAGAGGATATAAGCAGCGCGTTTACATTGTCAGGAACACTTAAAGAGAAGCTTCCATCAGTCTTTGTCGTTGTACCTGTACTGGTACCTTTAGCGACAACAGAAACTCCTGCAAGGCCCTGACCATCCTTGCTGTCCGAAACTTTTCCTGAAACTGTTTTTTGTGCGAAAAGAGATTGTGTAAGACCTAAAAGCAGTAAGGACAGACCTATACTGCGCAGCAGTTTTTTTACAAGCATAATCGTTAGTTTTTCTTTAGATTGTATAAATTTAGGCAATATGTACAATCCACACAAAAAAAATTTTTAAAAAAATCATTCACAGTTGAAAGAGGTCTTCTGCAATTTGCAATGTTGCCCTCTGTAATCCGTACGTGGCGCTTAAAATATTATTAAGTACAGTCAATTTTTATGTATACAAAAGATGACTCAACCCGGCTTCAAAAAAATACAGTTTCCTTTTTAAAAGAGTTAGAAAAAGGTATCCCGGAAAATAAAATTGAAAGTCTCCGGAATGTCTTGCGCTTTCATGAATACCGCTACTATATATTAAATGACCCTCTCGTTTCGGATTATGAATATGATCAGCTTTTTAAAGCATTGGAGAAAATAGAAACGGGAAATCCAAAAATAATTACTGCCGATTCACCCACGCAGCGTGTTGCGAAGGGATTGACAAAGGCTTTTCCAACAGTTCAACATCTTGTTCCTATGCTATCACTTGATAATTCTTATAACAGCGAGGATCTTGTTGATTTCGACAGAAAGGCCAGGGAAGCGACGGGTATTGCCAGGGTAGAATATTGTGTCGAGCCAAAATTTGATGGAGGCAGTTTGTCGCTGATTTATGAAAACGATATGCTGGTTCGCGGCGCAACGAGAGGCAATGGTGTGGAGGGCGACGAAGTAACCACGAATGTCAGGCAAATAAAGTCTATCCCTTTATCAGCAAAATTTTCCGATTATGGTCTGGTCCAGGTGGAAATAAGAGGTGAGGTACTGATCAATAAGACCAATTTTGTCAAATACAACCAGCAGATGATCGAACAGGGATTTGCACCCTTAGCCAATGCAAGAAATGCCGCGGCAGGAACCTTGCGTATAAAGGACCCTGAAGAAGTTAGAAAAAGAAATCTCGAGGTTTTTGTTTATAATATTAGTTTTTATACAACAAAAAAGTCGGGCAACAGGTCCGGCATTCTTCAAACCCACTCTGGTTCGCTTGAAATGCTGTGGAACCTTGGTTTTCGCAGCCCCAAAAAAGAAATGAAAGTCTTTAAAGGAATTGATGCGGTTATAAATTATTGTACCGAATTCGAGGCGAAGAGAGACGACCTGCCATACGAAATAGATGGCATGGTGATAAAAGTAAATGATGTTGACCTGCAGGATCAACTGGGTATGACAAGTCATCACCCGAGATGGGCTATTGCCTATAAATTCAAAGCAAGACAAGCAACAAGCAAACTATTAAATGTAGAGTACCAGGTTGGAAGAACCGGTTCCATCACGCCGGTTGCAAAGATCCAGCCCGTGCATATCGGGGGAGTGACCGTTTCTTCCATTTCGCTTTTCAATGAAGATGTCATCAAAGAAAAGGATCTGAAGATCGGTGACACGGTATTGGTGGAAAGAGCGGGCGATGTGATCCCTTACATTGTTAAATCCATGGCCGAATTGCGTACAGGCGTTGAAAAGAAAATTTCTTTTCCAAAAACCTGCCCGGTTTGTAATAGTAAATTATTTAAAGAAGAAGGTGAGGCGGCCTGGAGATGTAATAATATTGAATGCCCTGCCCAGGTAGTGGAAAGGATCATCCATTTCGTAAGCAAAGACGCAATGGATATACGCGGCCTTGGTGAAGCGAATATCAGGAAGTTTTATGAGCTCGGTTTATTAAAGGATGTTCCCGGAATCTACAAATTGGATTTTAAAAGGATCGGGGAACTGGAAGGTTTTGGCCAAAAGTCAATTGATAATTTACAAACGGCCATTGTTAACTCAAAGAAACAACCTTTGCACCGGTTGATATTTGGGCTAGGTATCCGTTTTATTGGTGAAACCTCCGCCAAAACATTGGCTCATGCCGTTGATCATCTACTTGATTTTAAAAAATTCACTTTAGAAGATCTTCAAAATCTCGAAGATGTTGGGCCCAAAGTGGCGGGCAGTGTACATCACTTCTTCAGCAATAAGGATAATATTACCATGCTGGAGGAATTGGAAAAGACCGGGTTGCAATTACGAAATGAAAAGAAGCAGCATGTCACTGACGGTAATCTTAGCGGTCAGACATTTCTGTTTACCGGAACATTGCCTACGTTGAAAAGAAGTGAAGCAGAAGCCATGGCTGAAGCAAATGGCGGCCAATTACTCAGTGGTGTCAGTGCAAAGCTTAATTACCTCGTGGTTGGTGAAGATGCGGGAAGCAAATTGGACAAAGCAAAAAAATTAAATACGATAAAGATCATTTCAGAAGATGAGTTTTTGAAATTGGTCCGGAAAAAATAAGCAGCAACAAATCTTCCTCTGATAGAATTTTCTACCTTTTTTATTCAAGATATATCTGCAGCTTCAGGTCGTGATCAGCACCATGATGCATAAAAAAAGTGTCGTTTGCCAAAATTTTGTGATTTAACGCGGACACAAGTATTCTTTTACACATTAATGATACCTTCAACGCTCTTCAATTTAGCTTATGAAAATGGTTATACTGATTTTGTTTGCATCTCATCAAATGGTTTTGGCTGCACAAACGAGAACGGTCATTAAAAACCTTGCTTTTGAAGCGGCAGGCATCAGAGGTATTGCTTATTGTGGAGCTATCCAGGAAATGGAGTCAAAGAATTTAATGAAGCCTGTCGAAAAAGTAGCAGGAACATCTTCGGGAGCGATCGTAGCTCTTCTTGTTTCGCTGGGTTATTCAGGAAAAGAAATAGAAAAGCTGATCGGTGGAACCCATTTCAAAAAATTCAATGATGGAAATTTTTTATTTTTTGGTGGTATCAACAGGATGAAAAACTACTTCGGATGGTACAGGGGAAAGAAATTAAAAAATTGGTTGGGGAAAATTGTGGAGCAGAAAACAGGAAACGCTGACATCACTTTTGAAGAACTGCACGGGAAAGGATTCAGGGATCTCTATGTAACAGGAACCAATATAACCCAACAAAAGCAGGTCATCTTCTCTTATGAAACTTATCCAAATATGAAGGTCAGGGATGCAGTGCGAATTTCAGCAGGTATTCCACTTTACTTCGAAGCAATTTTTATCGACAGCACTGGTCGGGTATTCGATCATCCAAAACAAAAACAAGGACTAAATGTTATGGTAGACGGCGGCTTTCTTGAAAACTTTCCGATACACATTTTCTCCGGAAGCAAAGATGATTCCCTGACATTGGGCTTAAGAATTGATCCGGACGCGCAGATAAAAAATGATAAGGAAAACCAGGTCCTCGCCGAAATGCCCGTGAGTGATCTTAAAGAATACATGCTGGCGTTCTATACGCTTGTCATCGAAAATCTGAACAGGCAACAATTGACAAAATTCGACTGGCAAAGAACTGTTTCAATCAGTGACGGAAACGTTCCTCCCAGGATCAAGAAGCTGTCAAAAGAAGAAATCAGGCTATTGATCGAAAATGGCCGGATGGCAATGAAAAACTATTTAAATTGAAAGCCCAATTTTTTTACAACATGCTTCAATCATCAACACTCAAATTTTTAAAGGACCTCAAAAAGAATAATAACAAGACCTGGTTTGACGCACACCGGAAACAATATGAGGCCGCTAAAAACGATTTTGAGAATTTTATTCAAGCCGTCCTTGATAAGCATTCAAAAAATGATGCTGACCTGAAAGACCTTGCCGCAAAAAAATGCATGTTCCGTATAAATCGTGATGTCCGTTTTTCAAAAGATAAGTCTCCCTATAAAACAAATCTTGGAGCAAGCATGGATAAGGGAGGAAAGAAATCAGGAATGGCCGGTTATTATTTTCATTTAGAGCCGGGAAAAAGTTTCCTGGGCGGTGGTCTCTGGCAGCCAGAGCCCGATAAACTTAAAAAAGTGCGACAGGAAATTGATTATTGTTTTGATGAATTCAAAAAGATCGTTTCATCAAAAAAATTTAAGGCTCTTTATGGTGATCTCTATACGGGTGAGGGTATGCAGCTGTCCAAAGTGCCCCAGGGTTTTGAAAAGGATAATCCTGCATCCGAATATTTAAAATTTAAAAGCTGGCTGGTGATCAGCGATGTTAAGGACGCAGATCTCACTTCCAGGGACCTGGTTTCAAAAACGGTGACCGCATTTGGCATCATGCAGCCTTTCGTAAAATTCCTAAACAGGCCGCTGGAATAAAGAGAAGTTTTATCTTCAACTTCCATTAAGCCTTCTATACCTATGTTTGATCCATCCAATACCGTTTTTAAGACTGCTGCTGCATTCATTCATCAAACCAGCAAACATTTATTTCTTACCGGAAAAGCAGGTACCGGGAAAACCACTTTTCTGAAATACATCAAAGAGCATTCGTTTAAAAAAATGGCCGTAGTGGCTCCCACAGGAGTAGCTGCCATCAATGCCGGGGGTGTCACCATTCATTCCTTATTCCAGGTACCACCCGGTCTTTACCTGCCATCACAACGGTTCCTTGACAATTTTGATGGAAGAGTTTATAATGATCACACGCTGTTCAAACAAATGCGCATGAGCGCAGACAAAAAAGAATTGTTGCGGGAACTTGACCTGTTGATCATTGATGAAGTTTCTATGGTACGGGCGGATCTTTTGGATGCGATCGACACCGTACTAAGGCATATTCGCAGGCAACCTCTTATCCCCTTCGGTGGTGTACAGTTATTATATATCGGTGACCTGTTCCAGTTACCTCCCGTGGCGATCAATGAAGAATGGCAAATACTGAAAGATTTTTACCGAAGCCCTTTCTTTTTTGATGCACTTTCCAGCACAGTGGGATCCGAAGCTTGGAATTCACGTGACTTGAAGTCGCGGC